>Ga0207761_1000007_pt1 | contig 50164 bp, 66 predicted proteins | sample LuqExpMetageno34_FD_187792 | JGI IMG/M metagenome (GOLD analysis project Ga0207761, IMG submission 187792) | Tropical forest soil microbial communities from Luquillo Experimental Forest, Puerto Rico - Sample 34 (SPAdes) | ecosystem: Environmental > Terrestrial > Soil > Tropical forest ... | reverse complement strand
CATGAACAAAGTGCGTCCATCTGCTACAGGTGTACCAAGAGCGATGTTTACAGCATTTGGCTGGTTTGGAATTGGAGGATTTGGATATGTTTGAACTGCGCCACTTCCAGTAATTCCACCCCAAGGAGGAGTAGGCGCACCCGCTCCACCAGTTGCGTAGTTAGCACCTGCGGATTCAGATACGCCAAGGATCGCGTTTGTAAAAGTCGCCGCGTCCCACTCTTTCACGTATCCTACACCATCAGGATCAGCTCCAATCGTAATCATAACTGGAGCACCATTAACAAACGTTTGTGACCTAGCTTCAGGCATTCCATAAGTGAACGGAGTTGTGTTCGCCTTATTCTGCACCTGAATGATAGGGAGATGAGTAGTTAGGTTTGCACCCGCCATTTCTTTCCCTCCTTTTAGGTGTCAGTATGGTAAAACTTGTAAGCTCCGCTCGCAAAAGCCTGATCAAGTGCCGGATCTCCAAGAATTACCTGTTCCATCAACTTTCCCTTCGCGTTCTCTTGCGCCTGAGCAGGTTTTAGCTGATTCTTACTCATTTCAGCGAATCGTCTAAGCTTAGCAAAACGAATTCTTTTATGAACTCTCATACAAACAACGTCTTGATAAATATAGAGTCCCTCAGAATCAAACTTCAGAGGAGCTTGGTACCCTTCTGGTAGATGCTCTCTCTTGAGGAACTCAAAACCTTCAGCGAGCTTTGCGCCTAATTGGCGCTGATCTCGATTTACCCAAATAGGTACATACTCTTCGTCTTTAAGTATCACATTCATGTAATCAGGAATATCATGCTCTATTACAGGAATGTATACTCCAGGAGTGAAGATATCCTTTTCCGAAAGAGCCTTGTAGTCCGGCTCTTTCGGACTGAATTGCTGTACTGCTTCAACTTTCCTATTGTCAAGCACACGCTTAATTATATCCTCAAGAGTCTCAGAAGAAACTCCAGCAGTAGCAAGAGCACCAGCCATAGCAGCAGGATCATTAGGTATCCGAGAACTGGCTTGTTGCCTTTGTGCATCTACCTTTTTTTGAGCTTGCTCATGTAACTGCTCCGGTGTTAGTCCTGCGGCTTGAGCCTTAATATTAGGATCAGACATAACCTACTCCTTGATCGTAACACATTTTGGCATAATCCTCCGGCGTCATTCCAGCAAATTTTGCAGCTTTACGAATATCGTCATTGATCTCTAGATCAAGTTTCTTTTCTTCTGTTCCTGTTCCAGCTGCGCCAGTTGAAGTTCCGCGCGAACCACTAGAAGACGCAAAGCGAGATTTAAGTTTACCCTCTCTAAGTTCTTCAGAGTGTTTTCCAAGGACTGTCCAATAGCAGTTTTCGACGACGCTTGGATCATTTCGAGCTTGGAGATTTTGGACGCTAAGAAGCTTGTCGATTTCATTTTTGACATCTCCAGTGTAATACTGGAACTTCTCAGTATTCTCAAAAACATCGCGCTTCACATTGTCCGCGCGAAGGGTGAGAATCGCCACTGCTTGATCCTGCGTTCCTTTTTTAATCGCAGCCGCTGGATCAGTAAGAATGAGATTTTGAAGTTCATCGTCGTTCAAAGCCTGTGCGTCAGCTTGAACCTTTCTGCGCGCTGCTTCTGCCGCAACTTCCTTTTCTCTCTTTTGCTCATCAAAATAAGCAGTAATGGAATTTAATCCATTCAATTGTTCACGCATTTTCGCTAGATCATCAGAGACAGTTAGAGCTTTATCCAGCTTCTTTTGCGTCTCATCATCAAGTTTAATTTCAACTTGATCCTTCCCATCTTTCACTTCTTTCTTCATCCAATCCAAGAACGGCATATCTGCTCCTTAACTTTGTGACTTCGCGAAATTATCTTTCTGCTTCTTTTGCGCGTCGAGTACCATCTCCAATGAATCTACTGCCATTGGTAAATTCTCAAGCATCGCAATCATATTCCTTTGCGCAAGAGCTACCATCATTTTGGCTTTAAACTCATCAGAGGTTTCGCCATTTTTATTCTGATAGCCCCAAATTTCAGCTTCTTTCTGTATCCTCAAACTACTGAGGAAGCTGTGGAGTACCTGGAACTCCTCCAAACTGTACAGCTCCTTGAGGGACGCCTTGAGTGGGATTAGGTCTTCCATTCGATTGATTTGCATTTCCTGCTCCTTGTGGTGGTTGCATAGACATTGCTACAATGTCTTTGATTTGTGGTAATAGAGTCTCCACATTAGTTTTGTTGAAATTACGCAATAGATCTTGCATCAAGAGTCTATTTGCAATTAACGCTTGAGCGTAGTACATTTTTAATGGAGGAGGGATTTGTGGATTCATAACCGCTTCAATTATTTGCGCCTGCGCTTGAACCCAAGCTCCCATTTTATCTGTAAGAAGAATGTCATTTTGGCGCTCTAATTCCTTATTATACATTGCAGATGTAGGACGCATGTACAGTCCAAGAGAGCCATTTTTGAAGTTATCCAAAGCTTTCCTTAAAGCTTCTGCATTATCTCCATAACGTCTCAAACGCCCGCCAATTCCCCAATGAGAATACATCTTTAAGAATTTAATTCCCAATCTTACATGAAATGTACGCATATCTGCTGTTCTTATATTATTTCTATTATTCTGTTGCGCCATTACCATAGACGTTCCCGCCGCGCTGTATATACCTCGTTTTGGGTTGACAATCCCACCTCCCGTACCGCCGATCGCAGGATCAATACCTGCGCGTTCCTTGGCAAGAGCTGAAATAAATTGATCAGGTCCGTCGTTATAACCTGTGTCTGCTCCGGGTTTAAGTAACTCAATTTCCCCTTCTTTTGCAGGAACCGCAACACCTGGATAAAATTCGAGAATACTTGAGAGTTTACTTTCTGGTGAGACACGCCACACCCCCATCATGTTATAATTACGATTGTTCGTGCGCCAATTAGAGTTATTCGATAACTCTTTTTGATACGCATGTAGCATCTCAGCGTAACCTTCGCCTAAATATGTCTCATCATCGTAAGAGAGTTTTACATCTTCGATGGGATCAATATTGTCTGGATAGTTGTTATATGTAATATACAAAATCTTTTCTTCATGTTTCCAATACTTCGCGCCAAAGCTAAATGTTTGTTCACCCTTCTGGTATTTGAAGAAGAGGTTATAAATATACCATCTAGCCGCGCCAGTGTCAATTCCACTACCGAATGAAAATTGCTCATTAATTTCTCGCTCCATTTCAGTTTCTTGTATTGCATCAGGACTATTGAGCATCTGCTCTATATCCGCATCCTTATAGTACGGACTCTTCGAGGGCAAGTTTTTTACATCCCAATAATCGAGAGGTTGTATAAAGCCATAAAATTTCATGTCTTGTAAATTTGACGAAGATGGATCAAACAACGCTCTATTGAGGGGGAGAAGTTCAGGATGTGGGCCATCCCTGCGTGTGACCTCGCGCGGTTCACCATGAGGTAGTGAACTGGAGCTTTCTCCCCCTCCTATATATGTATACTCTATCTCTTTAGTATACTCATAAGGAGTATAAACCCATCCTGTTCCATACTTTATCGCGCTATGATCAGCGGCTTGTTCTACTCTATAAAGATCCAATTCCTCTGGCGTATACGCCATATCCATAAGAAATTGCTCTAAAATTTGTTTTTGGCTATTCCCTTCTTTATTAGGAATATCTCCACCAAGAACTGCTGTCCAAAGAGGATCATAAAGCCAAATAGAGCCAATAACTCGCGAGAGTAACTCATCTGAGAAAGTGCCTATGAGTTGAATTACTAAATTCGCTGCTCCAGGCCAAGGCCAATCTACTTCTTTATTTTTAGGTCTACCTTTATATAAACGTACATATTCAGGAAGTTTCTCAGTTCTAAAGGCTTGTAGCCTCATGTCTAGATGTTTCACTTTATCTTTTATAAAAGTGCATAAATCTTTATACTCTTCTTTTCCCCAATCACTTTCGCGCAATAAAATTGGAGGCGTATATGGCATTTACTTCTTCCCCTTATCCTCCTTATACATTTCCTTGCGTCCAGCTTCACCAATATCTTCTTGCTGAAGTTGTAATCCAGCCTTTCCTAACTGTTTCATATATTCATCACTTCTTTTTACTCTTTCTCCTTTTGATGTTAATGAACTCGTACCAACACTCCTTCGCATAGCCATTGCACTTGCGGTATCACGAAGTAAGTCTCTATTTCGTTCTTGCTCTTTTTGAGTTTGCCTCGCAGCTCTTGCAGCACCCGGTTTGTAATCTTGCCCATTCGTGACTCTCGCTTTTGCCATTTTGATTCTCCTTATTTATATGGAGGCGTCCTTGCTCCTCCAAGATCGCGAGGCGCTCTCTGTGATTCAAAACCTTTCAAGCTTCCGCTTGGCGAGATACGCTCCTTAATATCACTAACAGCGCCTTTCACAGAAGCTATAGGCTGTTGTACAAGATTCCTATAGCCTTCACTTAAGGAGAATCCCCCTTTTTCGAAGAAGACTCTTTTGTCCTATCTTCAAGATCTTTCGAGATAGGATAATTCGAATGATCATCAGATATTTTAACCTTCGCCATGAGCTTTGCTCCTCCTTATAGCGTGAAACGCTGCTTGCATCCCATAGCCGCTGCGCTAAAAATGAAAAACCGCTTGAATCTCATAGCGGCTAGCGCCGCACTTTACGCACTTAACGCTCTTACATTCTTGAGATAAAGCGCCTTACGCTGCTCCAAGAACTCTGAAACTTCATCTTCAGATACTAAATCAAATTCCCAAATCTGAGGTCCATAAGAGAGAACATCGAGGAGATCTATAAGATACCTCTTTTGTCCCCAAGCCTCAGCTTCTTCGCGAATTTCGCTTGAATTATTAGCATCAAGCCAAACTTCATGCCTCTCTATAATAGGAATGAAGTTATCAATACGCTCCTCTTTCGCGCCTACTGTTTGAGGAGTTTTGAGTTCTACAATCTCAATCCCACTCAAATCTGGATATTCTTTGCGATTTCGGGCTATAAAATACCTAAGATGGTAAAGTAAGAACTTCTGCGAAGCTACACCTTCTACGTGAATTTTACGCAATTTCCATTTTAAGGCTAAGAAAAACAACTTACGAACGAAGTTCTCAATAGAACATGCTTCTGCCCATTGATCCAATACGTAGATCCTTCTTGGATCTCGCTGTATCCCAGACACCACAATAGCATGGCGGCATCTTCCCCCTTTGCCAGGCTCGCCTGTACTGTGTTGTCCTCCGTGATTTGGGTCAACAATAATAAATCTTTCGAGATTTCTCGGATATACATCTTTCTCAACATCTCCATCAGCTACATGATGCCTAATCGCGATACGATATTGCGCAGCTGGAGCAATTTCCTGGGTTTCATTCACCCAAATTATCTTTGGCGTAGCGGCAGCGGTGTACGTGCGCTCAAAGTGAAAAAAGCGGAAATCTCCCATGTTGATTTTGGCTTTAGTCGGGTCAATAGGAAAATTGAGAAATTGGCAGGAGAAATGATATGTACCCAAACGCCGCTTCCATCGTAGAAGCTTTTCTTTAGTGAATCCCTCTGGATATATTGGTTCACCGAAAGGATGTAATGAACAACACCCTCCGAGTGCTGCATGGGTTGTCCAAGTGAAGTAGGGTTCTTCTTTCCGTATGTGTGAATTGAGATCGTCTGTACTCCAGCGATTACCCACCACGAGTTCATCGAAATCCCTCCCTGGGTCATCTGAGTCAGAATCCGTCGCTCCTACTAATACTTGATGATAATCAATCGTATCTTGCATTACAACGGCACTTTTTCTAGCTTCACGTCCAACGAGATCGTCCTGAACGCATTTATTGTAATGTCTCGATTGTAAAGCGGCACCAACGCCAATAAAATCAAAAGTGCCTTCTCCGTGTCCTCTTCCTGCACTGGTACGTCGTTGATGTAAAGAATCGGCTGTCCACGTTTCTCGCTCAGTAGGGAGAATATCGAAGAAGAGTTCTCTAAAGAGGTCGTTATTTTCATAATGGTTCGCGATTCTACCACCAAGTTTGGTCGCATTCTTAATCGTCTCCGATACTAAAATTATGCGTACATCTTGATTATGAGTTCTTTTCATCCATTGAATATATAAGTCGTTGTATCCTAAATTTGTGAAATAATCCTCCTCGCGATGGCCGAAAGGAAGTGCCCACCATATAGGAGCGCATTCGCTGTATACAGTACTTTTTAAGTGATCCCGAGGTATTTCTATACCTTCTTTTAGTCCATCTTTCATTACAAGCAAACACATCTGGTAATGAAGATTTCTTTTTAAATCTGGATTTCGCGAGAACTTGTTTCTGTGAAGTACAATGGTTGAAAAATAATACAGATCCATTAAAGAGTTTAATCTGAACGCAAGGCGTTTCGCATTCCCCTGTATTAGTTCTGTAGGAATAAGACGATAATTGAGGATAGCTTCCCTTGGGATAATCTTCTCCCCCAGTAATCCATGCTGTAGAGAGTCTAACGAGGAGAGAGTATCTCGGATTGTTTTCTCTTCCAAAAGCACTCAAGCTTCGCTTTTCTCCTGCTCTTTAGAAGTAAAACTTCTTACAGCGCGATCGTACTCATCCCAATCTAAGCCAAGGATAGAACACATGAGCTTTTCTACCTCAGTCGCGAACATATGTTGGGTATGATAAGGAGCTTCAGGGTTTGATCCTGGATCTTCGTCATCAAGATGATCTAGATCCCATTTATCAATATCTGATGTTTTTATATTATCTTGATGGCAAAGAAATGATTCAACAAATTCATGAATCATTACGCAGAATTCCATCTTTTCCGCAGCTTTCACTTCTTCCGTAGAAAGCATTGCGTTGCTGTGCGCAACCGCCGCACTAAAGTCAGAAACTCGGATAATAATTTCATTTATATGTTTATAGAAATAATCACCTACCGTATCATAGCGTTGCGCATTGTGAGGAATTGTTTCAATCTTAAAATTCATAAAGCTTCACTCCCTTCAGAAGATTCTAAATCTTCTAACGCACTCTGTTGTTCGTTCTCTGAAAGTGCGTCGCTTCCAGATGTAAATGCTTCATGTACTTTAAGTATATTTTCTACACTATTTGTATCCAAAGCAACTGGCGCTGAACTTACGTTCCTAATCACTCTCATTATATCTTCGCTGTCTTTATCAGTTTTCTCGAAATCAAAGAAGGAGACTGGCTTAAGCTCAGTGCGCGATACTTTAGCAAAGATGTCTGATCTATCGAGCACATCTTTTGCAACATCCACCTGAAGTTTACGCTCGGCGTAATTTTGAGGCTGAGAGAGTAAGGTATTAGCGAGGGTCTGTAAAGCAGGTGGTAAGAGCTGTATAAGAAGCTCTTTTCGTTGATCTTTAATCTCTTGAAGTTTAGCATCTTGATCCAAGATGATTCCATGCGTAATCCTCATTCGAACGATTAGATATTCTGGCATTTTCTTCAGATAACGCAAGCGTGGTACAGATATAAAAAGCATAGGCGCAATCGCTGCCTCAGGAAGTCCCGCATTCTCCATTCGCGCGATCAGCTCGAATCTTCGCTGCGCCTGGAACGAGGAGTTCCGTGAAGGAGCGCCACGTTTACGCGCTACCGGAGCTGGACTCAGACCCGGCGTGCTCGCAGGGCTTTGCCTCAGGGAACCGCCGTAATGTAGTGTCGTTTGATTTGAACTCATGATCACTGCGCTCCGCGCTTCGCGCAAATTCTTGTAACTTTATTACATAATTCACTATGCTCTTTATTAGAGGAGAGCGCTCTACGTGTCTATACACTTCTTCCATGCATCGCATTATATGCGCTCCTGCGAAGCAGTGTCAAGCACGAAGTGCGCATTTTACGCCCTTAAATTAGTGCTCGCTACGCGAGAGCGCGAGGGTATTATCCTCATGCCTCTCTATATCTTTAGGATGCTTTAGCATCTTTAAGATGCTTCAGCATCTTCAGTCTCTCTAGAGATGCTCTTTATCTTCAGCATCTTCAAGATGCTTCAGCATCTTATTCTCATTTTAAATTTATGAAAAAATTATTTGTGAAGTACCCCGCGTTTTTCTCATCGAAACTTTTTTTTGAGGAGTACCCTACGGGGGTATGGTATGGCGCATAGATGTAAACGTTTACATGCGTCTCACATTGTGGGAATGAAAACGTTTACAAAAAATAATCTTGTTACACCAGAGATAAGGCCTGCTATTATGTATCTACATGAGGTTGGCCACTTGCCGCCTTTGCCTGTATTGCGTCTGTCAGCAGACCTGTCTGCGATATGCCCATTGTGCGGCTATCGTGGATTCCTGCAACAATACAGTCATGCCATGATCTTTCTGGTTACGGTCTTGCCACAACCGTACAATTGAATAGTATTCACCCTATACAAGCGGAGTGTGCGCGATGCGCAATCTCAGAACTAAGTAGGGTAACGACAAATGTATCCTTTGGTGGGTAGTGATATAAGGATACAGGGTACGCAACAAATCGTTACAGTCTGAGATGTAAGACGCTAGGGCATTCTGCTAATAGAGTGAATCAATGAGATGCTGAAAACTGTCCACCATACAGAGTATGGAACTAAGGCGAAGATATGAGCCGGAGACAGAATCTAGCCGCTAGATAGCAATAGCGTGAAGGGATTGCATCTCATACAGCCTAAGCTGTGATCATAGTTCTACCGTAATCAAACTATGATCACAGGTTAGACCTGTAGAAAACGAGAATACTCAAATGACAAAGAAAATGGAAACTCGCGAAACCGAAACCGAAACCATCGACAATAACGCAACCGAAACCAAAACCCCTGCAATTCCCACAGTTGAGGAACTGCTTGTAAAAATTGCAGAGCTCGAAGCTACAGTTAAGGGAATGTTCACTTTCAATCCCTATCTGTATTTGAGCGAAAATCAGCAAAAGCACATTAACGGTCGTTTCAATAAATCTTGGATCACTCCACGTCAAGCTGGAATTGATTCACTGCAAAAGCAGAATCCGGGCCTTGATTACTTCCAAGCATGTTTCACCTATAGCTTGATGGAAGATGCGGATAATCTAATCCTTAGCAAGAAGATTGCTAAGGCAGCCGACGCGATGCTTGACGCATCCGATGGATTGTTTGGAAACGAACCATCAAAGGATGCAGCATTACATAGCATTCAAACAGAGTATGAGAAGATAGATGTAATTCACCAACCAGCAGTGGGAAAGCGCTTTAGAACACTGTTAGTAAAGGGGAACACATCTATAAACGCATCCAGAATGCTTCAAATGATTACGGAAAAACTGGATGTGAGAGAAGCGGAATGGGTGTAAACACCCCGTCACGAAAAAGAGGGGAGCGCAAGCTCCCCATTCTTTTATCAAAATATATCCATATGTATGGATATGCTTTGATAAGAGAATAGAATCTCTCTCTCTTAATCTCTCTCTCTCTCTCTCTCTCTCTCTTAATCTCTCTCTTTTAATCTCATTTAAAAAAGGGCTAAGATTTGTGTGTTAATAGGCTAGGGGGCATAGGGTAAGAACCCTAGAATCAAGCACTTAGCGCGTAAAAAGCGCTATGGTCAGTAGGCTATGTATATGACGCCGGTGCTGCGCTGTTGCGCGTTTTGGTATGTAAAAATTACACCCTAAATAAGAGTGTTTTAAATATGTTCTATTCTATATATATATTAAAAAAAAAAAAAAAAAAAAAAAAAAAAAAAATAATAATAATAATAACAATAATAAATTTTTAAATAGAGCACATGCAAAAAGCGCATCTCGCGCGCTCAGGCGCGAGGAGGGCGACATATGCATGGGGTAAAAACCATGCGAAAAAATAGCACGCATGTCGCACAAAACAAAGGCGTTAGCTCACACCCCCTACCTCGAAAGACTTGACAAATAACATGTTTTTGCTATAATCCAAAACATGACAATTCAACAAATTCTCAAGCGATTTGAAGAAGCGAAGGATGAGTATAAACTTGCTTGCTTAATGCGTAAGGAGATTCAAAAGAGTGTGGGTAATCCATTCTCTCCTACGGATGAGGAAGCAGCAAAGCTTTATCTTGCAAGCAAATGCTATAAAGCAGCTTGCCGAAAGTTCTACATAGAGAGTCAAGAGTGTAGAACACAAATGATTCTCCTCTTAAAAAGAGGGATTGGACCTTCTAAGAAAGTATTAGAAGAGGTAATGACAGATGAATTGAAGAAAGAAACTTTCCTAAACTCTCCAGAGTTTGAGCAGTATAGGAAAGATGCGCTTGAAATTTTAAAGAAAAAGAAATGAAAGAACAGAACAAAGGAGAATAAGAATGGGAATCTCAGAGAACTCTCGCAAAATAATGGAAGATAAGATCTCGCGTATCTTCCCCGATGTTTTACCTGAAACATTAACATGGAATAGGCTTTGCCTTCTATATCTAGAAGGTGGAATAGATACTCTAAGATCAGCGAATGCTGAATTTGTAGAATCTTCGAAGAAAGTGAGTGATTTCACCAATGACATACATACCAGCACAAGCGAGGTGTAATCAATGCGGTTGTATCAAAGGTGAAGAGAATCATTGGTATATGATAGAGCTTAAAGGAACCTCTATCAAGATATACCAATTTGATATGAATGACGTAGCACTTGGAGTTCCTTGTTTATGTGGAAGAGAGTGCTTACAGAAGTTCATTGAAAAGAACATCTCAGTGATTTATCCACCTCTTGATGAGCTTTCACCTTATGAAACAGATGAAGTATTCTGGAGAAGAAATGAGTAATAAGATTCTTTCGCGCGTTGCAGCTATAGGATTGTTAACAGCTTTAGCTGTGTTTGGATATCTCATGGGATTGGAGTTATCCAGGTGATTCTAACATTAGGGGGTATGATTGTTTACTTCTTATTCAAGGCGCTTGTTTTAAGGCGCCTTGATGAGGAAAGAGAATACAACCACCTCTTGATGATGAGAATTTTGATTGGAGAATAAGAGACATATGAAATCAGAGAAAGTTCGCAGAGTTGAGATGTTTGCGAGATATGAAGCATCTCAGCACAGAAACACTGAGGTAAATGTAAAGCATTTACTTCTTGGATTAATTAGAGAGGATATGGGATTTGTATCTCAACAACTCTCAAAAACAGAGATAACTTGTCTGAAGAGATATCTCTACAATTCTCTTGATGAGCTACCAGATCAGAAAATTCCATTATCTTCTGATGCTGCTACGATCATGCGTCAAGCTGATGATTCTAGCAGAATCTCTAGTACAGAGGATATTTGGAAAGCTTTAATGGAGAATAAAGAGATCTCAGATATTCTCCAATCAGATTACTCTGAGATTAGTGAGGATGAAAGATGAAAAACATCATCGCAATTGCACTTGGAGTTCCTTATTTATGTGGAAAATACATCCTTCTTATACTTCTCACTGCTTTTCTCGCAGCTTTGGGATTTGTAATATTGTTAGCATTACCTACAATATTGCGATTCCTCGCACATATGATAATTGTCTATGTAGGATTCAGCGTTATGTGGATCATCTTCGTAGGCGTTATCTATTTGATTGCTAAATGTGTTAGCGTAGTAAAAGGAGAATAAACTCAGAAATGACTCGTGAAGAATTCCTCGCACTCAGGCCCGGAGATAAAATCTCTGGAAGAAGTAATGGAATTGGAGATGTAGTATCTCAGGGAACATCTCTTCATATCAAATGGCGCAACTCAAACATCCTCACATTTCCAATACATGAACTTTGTGTATTATGGAGATCATGGACACAATCTCCGATGAATAGCTGGAGTAAGCTTTAAAATCTTCAAAGAAGATGATGAACAAGATTATAAGGATTAGCCAAAAGAGAAGGTTCAGCCTGCTCTGGTCCTTATAAAGAGAGATGCGAACCTGCTCTCTCTAGGATACATCCTATTTGCTCATTTAATACAGGGGTGTATTAGATGAGGCTGAAACTTATAAGATGTATCCTAGAGAGCGTAGGCTCTAAGGAGAATAAGAAATGAAAGAGAATTCAGACATACTCGATGAGCTTCTTGATAAGTTAGTATCTTGCGTCAAGGAGACAAAGGATAATCCTGCTCTTAAAGAGCAAATCATGACATTGTGCGTGGTTTTTGCCAAGATTGGACAAACTATGGAGCGTTTGTCACTTCTAGGATTAAGCTTTAAAGAAGCATTGAATGTGGCTCTTCTTGAAATAAGAGAGATTGTTAGAGCTGATACTATCAGCGCAGAGGAGCTTGAGAGCCTATTCAAGAAAGGCGATGAGGAAAAAAAGTCTTGACTTGTGCGAAAAATCGCGAATAAGGAGAAAAAACAGAATGAAAATGCAATATCTCAGAATCATTCACACAGATAACTCTGTGAGTTGGTTTAAGCGCAGAGAGTCTATACCTTCTAAGAATGCATTAAAACTTCTCGGCATAACTTCTGACGATGTTCCAGAATGGATTAGAATGGAGGAAGCTCCATCTGATTCAATCATAAACACACTTGTAATCGAGAGACAATCAACAAGTACGTTGTATCAACAAGGGGATGAGGAAAAAAGTTCTTGACAAGCGCGAAGATTCGCGCTAAAATCGTATACAGGGAGGGGCACCGCACGATGGCTGCTTCAATCACGCAAATGCCTACAACTCAATTTCCTGTAGATAAGGAGATTGAGTTAAAGATTAAAGTGAGAATTTCATCTCAAGAAGATCAAGAGTATTTCTTCTCAGATGATGGAAAGCTCCAAGCTGGATTTCTCGCGGATATCTATGATATGCTTGATATGATCAATAAGCATATCATAGATGTAAATGGATTCTCCTACAGAGATCTCCAAAAGATCATTTCTGAATAAAGGAGGTGATCAAACGCAGGTGCTTCGAAGTGTACAGAGAGCTTTAAGATGCTCTCTGTAGGAGGGATTGAGCTAGAGTTTCTTGTCTCTAGCGTACTGAGAACGCTAGAGAATTCTCACTCTAAGCTCTCCCTCCTACAGAGCGCATTGCTCTAGTTCTCAGCTAGAACTGAGAATAAAATCAAATGAGGTTACGAAATGGGTACAACGATCGCAAATCCCACTCCTGCCAATGGGCAGGATAGCTCGGGTGCTCTCTCTCAAGAGAAAGTCACCTATCGCGGTTATGCTAAGTTGGATGACAAAGGCATAATCACTGATTTCCAAGCAAAGCAGGAATCTGCTAAGAATGCAGCTTGGGAAAAACTTGAAAAGGGTGGATACACTCTTCTCAATACCGTCGAATTCATTAAGTACACTGTGAATTCTGACGAAGGTTTCAAGCTGCTCATTACCGATGAGACTCAGAGATTGTATATCGTTCAAGCTGGCTTGAACTATCTACAAAACTCAAAAGCCAATGGGTACATGGCAGAGCGTCAAGAAGGCGCTGGAAATGAGAATAATCCAGCGTATAACGATCAAACAATTGATCTTCGTGAAGCAATCAATGAGCCTCCATCAAAGAGAGCTTTGACAGATCAGCAGAAGCTGGAGCGTTTGGTGAAGCAAATGGGTCTATCTCCAGATCAGATGTCTCTTATGTTTGCAGAGTTGCAGAAGCGTTTCAGTGCTGCTGCTCAGCTTACTGAAGATACCTCTGAAGAGGTAACTCAGTAAGGTAGTCCTCCATGTTTGGGAGTAGGTTAGGCATAGCCTACTCCCTATTTTTCAATTGAAAGTGAGCACGTAGTAAGCTCCTTCAAATGCTCCCGATGGGAGGGGAAGGAAATATCCAATGTATGTGTTCTTTGAGCATCATAAGGACTCTGAAGGACAAGTCCTCGCGACAGATGTGCTTTGTTCTAGTTATGAACATGGCAATGGCATTAATTGGAGAATTGACAAGCTTCATATGGAGTTGATGACGAGATTGTTTAAGACTCCTCCTGTAGAAGCGAGAAATTATAATGATAAGACTCATGTATGGTCTTATCTCGGAGATGCTGGAATGCATCTCATGGAGACTATACAGAAGTTCTTTAATGAACTTCATATCTCCATAGGATTTTATGAAATTGAAGATTTAGAATCTTCAATTGGGCAAATAAGCCTTCATAAGGCTAAGAAGATTGATCCATCGCAATTCTTTTACAATAGGGCTGTACCCACAACTCAAGATATAACGAAAGAATTTGCAGAGCGTAAGCTCAAAGAGATTGGAGTAATAGATAAAAAGAGTTATCGTCAGGCTGCTCTCAGATTGCATCCTGATAGGAATGGCGGAGATGGTAAAGCCATGAGCGAACTCAATATGTATTGGGGGGTGTTTAGTGCCTAGCACTAAAGAGAGAACTCTCGCTATTGCGAAAGCTGTAGGCGTATCATATTTGATGCGTCGAATCGATATCGTTCTCGGGACTCTAGAAAGATTTGAGTCCCGAACTACGTTTTTAATTCACAATCTCGAAGAGGAGAATGAAGTTGACAATAAAAAGAAGAACGGACAAAGCCACAGTAGATGAGCTAAAGCAAGATATAGCTCATCTTGAGAAGAATGATCCTCAGAATCTTGTAATTCAATTCTTGCGCGCGCTACTAGAGCGTAAGCTAAGAGAGCAAAGAATTGAAGAAACAAACATTTCAAACATTCAAAGGATAATAATAGGGATGAGTCCTGAGAATGCAAAGATTTTAGCTGAAAAGCTAAAAGCTGGAGAATGAAGTAAATGACGTTCATTGTAAAGAAAGACCCAAACTTGGATAAGAAGGCAGCTCTAGCGCAAGCGAAAGCGAAAGCTGCAAGCCCAAAGGCAGAAGATGGCGCCATAATGCGCTATGTAAAGCCTGAGGAAACGAAAGATAGAACTCGCGTAATCTTTGATGATTCAGGCTCTATGAGTCATCAAATAGATAACGCGAAACAAGGCGTTACAGAGTATATGAGGAATTGTCCTCAGAATCAAGTTGCTGTGAGCATTCACTTTCTGTGTACTAACACAGAAGAGTCAGCTTCGCTTGAAAATCTCTCCGCTGATCTTCCTGCGCAGTCGCAAGCGTTAACTGTGATTAAGCTTCACCTTGGAGGCACGCCACTATTCACAAAGTTGAATGAGGTTGTAAATATGCCTCTAACAACGCGAATGGTTGCGTTCACAGATGGTTCTCCTACGGATAGGATTGTAAATGTCGGTTCGCGTGATTATACCAAATCTACGCTTGATGTTTACAAAGAGAATGCAGATGTAATCATCTCTCAAGCAATTGAGAAGAAGATTCCAATTGACACTGTGTTCTTTGGTGGGAGCTACTCTGAGAATGAGATTGGATTGCTCAAATATCTCAGCGAACGCACTGGAGGAATCTTCCTTCACTTCGATCCTGCCAAAGTTAACTTTGCCAAGGCGTTTAAGTATCTTGCGCCTACATTTCGCAAGATGCTTATGTCTCCAACATTTAGAGCAGAATTGGAAGCAGGAAAACACAATTAAGGAGTAAGCGTAAGATGTCCCGTAGTTGTAGGGAACCAAGCTCAGGCTTTAAGCTTGAATGGAGGAGGTTGAGAATGAGTAGTCCTTGGACTCACTCAATTTGTGAGGATTGCTGGAAAAAGAAAGAACCTGATCGTCCAGCATTTTCTTTTCACGAGAATTACAGACAGCAAGAAGTTTGCTGCTATTGCCAAAAGTCCCATCGCTCAGGAATTTATGTGAGAGATGATCCACGAACCTTACCCTGCAAAGGAAACCACAAAGATGCCGATGAATCTGAATTCGAAAGCAGATACTCTGCCGATTGAGGTGCAGCAACAAATAGGTAAGCTATCTCACAAGATGCTTATTTTAGGATTCGCTGCATTCTTTGAGAAACTTGAGGAAGGTCCGATTCTTCGGACCTTTTTCTTTAAACCATCAGAGGGTTCCTTATTCAGTAAGATATTGAATAAAGAAGAGGAACTCGCTGGAACGCTTAATGTAGAGAGCGTTAGAATCGAGCGAAATGCTGGACTCGTTGCAATTGAAGTACCGAGAGAAGATCGTATCACCATACGATTTGATTCTTGCTTGCATGAATTACTTACATCTCCTCAAGTTAGAGATATGCAGTTGCCCCTACTTATGGGACAGAATACTAGAGGAGATTATCTGTACGCTGATCTTGCTACTCAACCTCACTTGCTCATGGCAGGTACAACTGGCTCAGGAAAATCAGTCGCAACTTCGCAATTTATAGCGAGCTTGGCTCTATTCAAATCTCCAAAAGAGCTTAGCTTTACGCTAGTGGATACAAAGCAACTTGATCTAGTATTCTTTGAGGATCTAGAGCACGTTTCTTCAGTTATCCGCGAAGTTGAGGATTTGCGTGCATCTCTCGAAAGTGCTCTCGCTGAAGTACGAAGGAGAACTCAGTTAATGAGCGGTTATGCTCGCAATATAGCTGAGTGGAATAACCTTGGAATGGGACAGAAACTCAAGTACAAAGTAATCATCATGGATGAGTTTGCGGATATTATCCAACAAGATGAGATACTTTGGGCGGGAACTCCAAAGAAGGATCGTCCTACAAGTATAGAGATGCTAACGAAACAAATTGCTGCTATTTCTCGCGCAGCAGGAATACATCTCATTATTGCCACACAAAGACCTTCTGTGAGAGTTTTGAGTGGTGATTTGAAAGCTAACTTTCCTGCGCGAATTTGCTTCAAATTACCAACAATGGCTGACTCAAGAGTAGTATTGGATGAAAATGGAGCTGAATGTTTGTTAGGAAAAGGAGATTATCTCTACAAAATTGCAGGCTCAGATGTTCTAAAGAGAGCACATTCTGCGTATGTCAGTACGCAGGATATTGCTCTTGTAACATCGCAGCATAATGAAATACGGAGGACATATGTCTTCTCCTAAACTAACAAAAACTTCATGCGAACGTGAAGGACATGCTTATCAGACTCTGGATACTTATCGTAAGATACAAGGTCCAGATACTCTGGTATTTACTGTCTTCTTTTGTACAAAATGTTGTGACGTGCAAGAGAGACAAACTGCTGTTTGGAAGGATTTTATTCCTAAGGCTAATAAGAACAAAGAAAAAGAAAAGAACTTCTAGGCCAGCTTTTCGACGGGGGGTGTGGAAAACCTGCATCCCCTTCATTTTAAAGCACATAAACCCCTTGACAAGCGCACCTCGGCAGGGATAATATCTCCGAATGGGGGTGCTACCCCCGTAAAGAGTTACAACAAAATGAGAGATTACAATAAATTCTTAGAGAGTAATACACCATGCATCCTATGGGATGGTGTAAAAGATAAAGAAGGTTATGGTACCATATTTTGGCAAGGTAAGAATTGGAAAGTTCACAGATTATTATTTATGTTTTTCAGACCAGATGAATTCAAAAAGGAACTATTTGTTTGCCATCATTGCGATAATCCGACTTGTGTAAATATTGAACATCTTTACGCAGGCACAGCAAAAGATAACTCATTGGATCGTTTTGAACATGGAGATTTAAGAGGAAGAAAGCCGCGAAAAAAACGACAGAAACAAATATTTAATAAAGAAGAAACACTAAAACAACTGCAATTCACATATATGAAAAGAAAAGTGCAAAGGAGGAAGTAAATGGCAAGAAAGAACAATAAGACCGCAATAACATCAATACGTCTTGAGAATGATCAATTAAGTGTTCTTAAGACACTTCCGAAGATGGTTTCTGCCTCGATTCTCATTCGTGCCTTGCTTCGTGAATATTTCAATGGAAATCTTCCTCAAATGCATTCAAAGGTAATTGAGGAGGTAATGAGGACGCAACAGAATATGCATGAAACACAGTTTTAGAAAGGAGGCATTTAGTGCCTGAGAATGAAACATCTCTTCCAAAAACCTGCGAAGTCTGTACAAACGATAATCTTCTCAAATCTGTAGGAATCAAGAAATGCATAAGATGCAGTGCTCTTTACTGTATACATTTTGCGTCTTTGATTGATGGGAATGAGTATTGCGTAGATTGTCTCTCTGATTTAACTCTTCTAAAAGGCGAAGAGGTATATAAGAGAGTTGATTACGATCTCGTTGCTGAGAAAGAACGCGTAGTTAGAAGGAGAGCTACGATTTTAAAGATTAATGGCCTTGATTATCTTTTCATGCAGCGTCGAAACGCAACAATGAGTGATGCTGAGTTGGAACTCAAGATTGAATGTTACAAAGAACAAGTAATTTCAATGATTCTTGAGCGTGAAGAGAGAAAGATTAAGAAATTCAAGGCTCAGAACATCAAGCTTGGAACAATTTCAACCACAACAGAAACAAAAACAGATACTGCGAATGTTACGCAGACTACGATTGAAAGAAATCAGAAAAAGGTAGCGACAATTTTGGGGAATATGAAACCAGAAGATGCGCTGGCTGCTTTAATGAAATTGATGGGGAGGAAATGAAAGAATATGTTCATTGATTTGATTACGTCCTATGAGGTTGATGGATTGCATCGACTTCTTGAGAAGTATGAGTTGCCTTGGTTACGCTTTGATAGCGAAGCTGGGAAATTCATACTTGTGGTAGATAACCATCTGCTTTCTACGCATAGAACTTGCGCAGATGCTTTTGTAAAAATGCACGTAGAAGGATACCATCCTAAGCCAGGATATGGAGTTCCGAATCTTAGAAGATGGTATTTAGATTTTGGATTAGTATTTCATAAAATGATGGAATCGTATTATAAAGAATTTAGAAATGAGAAATTTGACGTAGTAGAATGGAGCACAAGATCTTGGATTCATTGGGATAAAATGAACATAGATGGGCTTTATGCGCAGCATCCAGAGTATCATCAAATTGGAGGATATAAAGGATTTGTTGGAATTCTCCTCCAATACGCGCATAGGTTTAAAGCGGAGAATGAGAAGCTTCGCATCCTTGGAACAGAGATTGCCTTTGGCAAGAATAGAGAGATTGTTCTATATGAGAATGAGCATATTATCATATGCTTAGCGGGAAGAATGGATGTGATTGTGGATGATGGATTCTTTATCATGCCTATGGATCATAAGACTACGGGTACTTTCAAGAATGATCCTCTTGATAGATATATTATTGATGAAGGACCAACAGGTTATATCTATGCGCTCAAGAAGATTCTTCCAAAGTATGTACCTGAAGAATATATCATGAAGCGAGATTGTCATCGAATTCTCATTAATATGATCGCGAAGAATCCTCCAGTGAAGGACACAATGGATCGCTTTAGAAGATTGTGCATTTGGAAAACTGATGAACAACTCGCGATGTATGAGAATCGAATGATTGTGGATTGTGAGAACCTACTTAAGGATCTCGCGCGATTTAGTGATGGAATGCCAGTAGCTAGAGATACATCTCATTGTACAAACTGGTTCCACGGAAAGTGCGCTTACTTTGACGTACACCGACAGAGCGATCTGTCTGGGGAGCAGGCAACGTTAAACAATGGATTTGTTCGGCTGGCAATATGGGACACTGAAAACATATCCTTGAATGGAGTGTAAGCAGTGCCGTAAGATAAACGAACTTTCAACAATAAGAAAAAGGAGTTAGTAACATGGCAATCACCAAGCCTGAAGAACAGCAAGCGCCGAAGGCTCCAGCGCAAAATAAGAAAGAATTTCGCCCTCTCGTTGTAGGAGATAGAATTGACAGATGTGCGTACATTCTGCCAAATCGTCTACAATGCTGGAAAGCTGGAGAAGAAGAAGTAACAGAGTATTTGGTTCCAAGCGTGAAAGATGCGAAGACGCAAGGAGCGCAGGCTGAAAGAAGAACGTATCAATTCTGTGAACGTCACACACGTATTCAGAAAGCGATTGATGCAGGTGCTCTTACAGAGGAGCAGATCAATACTCCTATGAAAGAGATGACAATTGAAAATACAACAGGAATTCCAGCCACGCCTCAAGGTTTTGAAGCTGCACCTGCGGATCAAACTCAAGCAGAACAGGAGAGTGTACATCCTGTACAATATGAAACAAAAGAGGAGGCAGAACAGCTGAAAACAACTGTTGATACAAAAAAGCAACAAGTTGAAGCAGCGCAGCAGCAACAGCAAAGTTCTCCCCCTCAAAAAGACCAAGGTGGTTTCTTCCATCACCAAGAAAAGAAGTAAGGGAAAAAACACAAGGAGGTAAGATGGCTAGAACTTACACGTTGCTTACAGCATCGAACATTCCGGGTGTTTGCTCTTACCTTCTCCCGAATTCGGTGCAATGTCCTAGACCAGTAGAGTGGGCTGTAAATGATACTGGTTTACCAGCAAACTATCAGAATTATCAAGTGTGCCATGTACACTTTAACATTCTGAAAGCAACAGATTCGTCTCTCTTCACACCGTCAGGGAATCAAAGAAATGACCAAACGCTAAATAGCGCGACATGCTCTGACGATATCAATGGATTTTGGACAGCAGGAACTAAGGATTCAAAGAACAAAGGATTTACACAGAAGACTTACGTTTCAGAAGTAAATCACCCGTAAGGAGAGCAAGCTATGAGTTCTACCGCTCAGGGAAATCCATTCGCAGGAATGACAGGAGTTAAATCTGAGGATTTATCTTCTACAGAGAGATTGAAGATTGGGATTGTAGGTAAGCCTAAGAGTGGAAAATCCACTCTCGCAACGACAGCGCGAACTCCCATGTTATATTATGATCACGATGATAGACCAGAATCTCTCGCTGGAAAATCAGGATTATTTGTTAAAAGCAAACCATCTATGCTAGATGTAGAAACAGACTTATCTATAATGAAAGCGAATAAGATCAAAAAGCTTCCTCTTCCAGAAACGATAGTTCACGACTCTGTTACATTTATGAATCGCGCGATGGAAGATGAAATCTTTAGACAAGGTGGAAAGGATTTTTACCGTGAAATTAAAGTTGGCAATTCTACTACTGTTAAAGTTCGTAAAGGATGGGATACCATCAACGGTATACAACGTTATATTAACTATCTTATCGCTGAATATAGCTCACTCGGGGTTGATATTATTTTTGTGTTTCATGAAAAGAACGAGAAGGATTATGCCGAGTCAACTAAGGAAGAGGCTGCTTATACTGGGCAGCTTGTTACTGACCCTCAGTATCTCAATACTTGCCTCTCTCTTTTCAATGAAGTTTACCATATCAAAGTAAATGAGGTTCAGAAATACATTTGCGAATGTCGCCCTAATTCTTCAGGGAATTGGAATACTACGTTAGAACTTGATCCTATCGAGATGCCAAATATTCTCGATATGATTAAGAAGCATGAAACAAAGAGAGCAGCAATGAAAGGAGCAGTGAAGAATGGATGATGAAAGAAGTGTCCCCGATCTTCAAGTAAGAACCACGGATGGTATGAATATTATCCTTCGTGGAGTTGAAGAGATCAATGTAAGCGAAGGAATCCTTACCTTTAGCGATGATCAAGATGATGAGATCGCGATGATTCCAATTGAGAGAATCTTTTGGATCATTAAGAAAGGTGAGTTAGCGAAAGTTGAGGAAATCTAACCTCGCTCAGAAAGGAGCTTTGAAATGCCGTTCAAAATGAATTTCAACCGTGAGGATTTACAAGGAAAACCTCCTGTACCTCCAGGGTGGTATGTCCTTCAGTTTAAACACTTCAAACCAAAGATTGCAGGAGAACAGAAAGACTCTGTGAGCTTGCAACCTGAGTTCTCAATTGTAGGCTCTGGCGAATATGATGGACGCAAGGTATTTGCCAATATGAATTCCAAAGCTGGATGGATTTTGAATGATTTCGTTCACGCTATGGGATTGCGAATGGAAGAGATTCAGGATGGAAATCAAGGAACTGAAGCTGCATCTTACACCATTCCAGGTGTATTTGAGAATGCTGATAAGTTTCCAGATGATCCATCTCAGTGGAAGTATCTCGGACCTTTGGTGAATAAAACTCTTGAGTGTGAACTTGCGATAACTGAGTATCAGGGAAGACAGAGGAATGAAATTAGGCAATTCCGCTGCGCTGTTCCTGATTGTAGCGATAAACACTCAACAAATCTCATCTCCTCAAAATGAGATGGCAATGTACGTTCATTAACTCGAAGGGGGTGCGTTGTGAGAAAGAAGCGATTTATCGTCTTCAGTATGGTCATGACCACCCTTTTGAGTTTGTGGATACGTGTGAGGAGCATAAGAAAGAGTTCAAGAATTTTGACAGAGTTGAAATTTTCGAGGGAGAATGAAAATGACGCCAAGCGAAAGAGCAGCAAAAACGTTCATAATCCTATTAGAATTTTCTGTCGTATTAGCTTCTCCAAGAAAGAGAAGGAACATAAGCGCCAGAGATATACGCTTCCTCCTCTCTATAAGCCGAACAAAGTATCATGAAATAAAAGGTAATGATTTTGAAAAGCTTCTATTTCTTCAGGAGAAGTATCTATGACGTATCATGATCTTTCAGAATGCACACTCAACGATGATGAGAGATTTCGTGAAAAGAATCAGATTCTCCAAATCATCACAGCGGCTAAACCAGATCCGAGAAAGTTCACGGAATCTGAGTTTAACTTTCTTCTCAAAATGCTTCACGCTAGTGAAGTATCTGTAAAACAACTCTTTTGGCTTAGAGATATAAAAGATAAGATTCTTGGATAGGAGGAATAGGATGACTGAGCCTTATTACGAAGTACGCAATGAAGAAGTTGAGAAGCTTCTTTCAGATATCGGGAGATTGCTAAAAGAGACCATGCCAGAAGGGTATGGCTTTGCGTTACACATCTTAAACTACGGCGAAGGAGGAGGAATGTTTTATGTTTCCTCTATGAATCGCGAAGATTACGTGAAAGCTTTGAGAGAATTCATTCAAAAATTTGAGGAGAATTGACATGCTCGTACTTAACTCAGGAGATAAGGCTCTTATTATTATCGAACCTGCTAATATTGAAGAGCTTAAGAAAGGCCACCTTCTTAAGCTACCGCTAAATATGGCGATGGCTTATACACCTGATATTGTATGGCTATTAGAAGCTATCACGCAAGAAGGTGGTCCTCTTACACCTGAAAGGCTTGATCAGCTTCTAGCTGAAGCTCGAAAGAGAGAAGAAGTCCATAGCAGACCGTATCATCTAAAGTTTGATGTAAATCTTCAAAAAGGAAACGACGCGTGAAACATTATTTGCACCATCTCTTTTTTGATCCACTTGGATTTTTTGATCAAGTGGTGCGTGATGGCTTAATTGCCATTGGACTTTCTTTAACCATTATTGTTGTATCTATTATATATGTTATAATTGAACATATAATTGCAAAAAGAAGGCGTCTTCGAGAGGACCAAGCATATTTTAGATTGAAATTTCAATCTCTCAGCGAGGATTAAACATGCCGTATATACACACAAGGGGTGATCCAGCATCGCGAATTTGGTTGATTCTGGATCATCCTTTTCCTTCGGATATTCCAAAAGGATATCTCTTTAGTGGAGGTATGGGTTATGTATTCGAGAAGATGCTCTCAGAGGCAGGACTTAACATTTTCGATATATATGTGTGTGCTCGTAGGCCGGATACTGATAATCCTACTTTGTACGCTACTATTGATAGTGCTCTTCTCAATTATCAGCCTCCTTTTATGTTATTGGCTAATGAAGTGGGATCTTATTTCTTTCCTGAGATGAGAGCGCGCTCTGTAAAAGAGAGCTATAAGACTCAATTAAATAAGTACGTTGGCTCTCTCATGACATGTGATAGATTTCCTTTCCCTCATTATATGATGCCAATACATGGTCCTGATAAATGCGCACAAGATTGGACAGAGCGTAACGTCACTGTGTATATTGATCTTCAGAAAATAAAAGATGAGTTCAATTATTGGAAAGTAACTGGTAAAGTGCAGCCACTTCGCGAAAGGAAACTCATCTGTTATGATCAAATTGATCTTAACGAGTTACTTAACTACTTCGAAAGATTTTCCAGAGCAAAATATCTCTCTAATGATATTGAGACGGTCTATCCAAAAAAGGAATCAAAGTTCTTTCCTCACCCAGGTTTTGCTATCGTCATTGGACTCGCAGATTCAGCTGATTTCGGGGTATCATTCAGATTATATCGTGACAGCATCGAGGAAAGTAGAATTCTATGGAGAGCATATGATGATCTCATCTCTCAGGCAAGAATCATCGGTCAAAATTTTATTAACTTCGATACTTACTACCAAGCAGCCATAGGATTTAATATAAAGCCTAAGCAGGTAGAAGATACCTTAATTAGGCATCATATTCTATGGCCTGAGCTTTCGCATAAGCTTCAATTTATGACGCGTCAATATACAAGAACTCCATTCTATAAAGACGACGGCAAGAGATGGAATATAAAGCATATGACGGATTTAATGCATTATAATGCGCTCGACGTGTGTGTCACTTACGAAGTGTGGGAAGCTCAAGAAGAAGAGTTCAAAGAAAGACCTCACTTAAGGGGATGAGCATGAATGAGATCAAACTCACAATCGAAGTTACAATAAGCGCAGATTATAAAGAAGAAGATCTGCGCGAAAAGAGCATCTGGGCAGTAAATGAGATGTGTTATAGGTTAGAAAATGATTATTTCCCTATTCACAATTTCATCGGGTACAAACTTACGGGGGTAAAAGTCAATGGAGTTTAAGATTACATCTCGCTATGAACACGATCTTCAGTGTGCATATTATGATATTTCTAATAGAGGAATTCGTGTAGATGTAGAGCGTTTAAAGAAATCTAGATTAGTTATAAACGCAGAGATCGCGCGTAATCTCGCGATAGCATCTAATCAATGGGGTTGTTCTGTTTTTATCGGAAAAGATAACAATCCAGGCACAAACGGCGCAGTTAATTTGAATGCAACACAAGGAGAATATGCATTACTCAAGAAACTCAAAGATGATCTCGGTTATAACGTCCCCAAAATCCCAAAGAAAAATGAGGAAGGTGATTATGAGGCCACTTACTCCACCGGAGAGCTTGCTCTCCAGAAAATGTTATCAACAAATCAATTCGGATTCCCCGGCGGTGATCCCGCTATCAAAGCTATTCTTAAGGTACGAGAACTTGGCAAACTTAAGTCAGGCTATCTTAACGCAAGGCTCCTTCCCAGAGGAGGAGAGTATTACTTCCTCTCTATATACAATGTTGCAGGTACTGTTACAGGACGCAGAAGTAGCAAGAAACATACTTTTGGATTTGGCAACAACGGCCAAAATTTCCCAGAGCACTCTGACATCGCTGTCTATTTTAGAGAATGCCTTATCCCAAGACCCGGAAACATATTTCTCTTCGTAGATCAATATCAAGCTGAAGATTGGCCAGTTCAGGCGCTTTCGCAGAATTATACTGCGTTACAGGAGCTAAATGCGAGAATAGATAGGCATACAAAGTTAGCTTCAATGATATTTAATATACCTATCTCTTCTCGCTCTAAAAAGGAATGGAAAGCTTCTATGGAACGTTATTTAGGAAAAAAGACTCGCCATGCTCATAATTATGATATGACTTCGCCTAGAATGAGCGATGAACTTGCGAAAGAAGGATTCTCTGTACCAGAGCCTACGTGTAAAGTTCTTTTACACAAAGTTGATATCGTTGAGCCAAATGTGAAAGGAGTATTTCATAAGTATGTCCAAAACTGCATCAGCAATTCACGGATTCTCATTACCCCCTTCAAAAGAGAACGTCAATTTCTTGGAGCGCGGCCTGGAGATTATAACTCTACAATCTTTAAAGAAGCCTATGCTTTTATTCCACAATCTACTATTGGAGACAACACGGGTATCGCTGTGCTTATTTTGGAATCGAGTGATAAAGATAGAGACGACAGTATCGTTCAAGAGGGACATGATTCCCTTGTACAAGATATTGTGGCAAACGTGGATACGATTAAATCTCATTGCCATAGAACGGATCATGCTTTTGATAGAACTATACGTTTCCATAATGGTATTGAAGTTAAGATTCCGCTTGAGTACAAAATAGGATATTCCTTCGCAGACGCTGTAGAATTGAAAGATTTTGAAACAAACACAATCAAAGAAGCTCTGGAGCAAGTAACAGAGAGTTCAAAGAAGGGAACTCTCAATGAGGCAGTTGAAATTTAGTATCCACGACGCAATACTAAGATGCGTTCAACCTCACACTGAAGCGCCTGATAAATTCATTACTTGGGGTGCGTTTTCGTTAATTGGAGCAGTTCTTAAGAACAAAGTTTACATCAAGGAGGGGTTATTCGAACTATATCCAAATCAATACATCATCCTTGTATCCCCGCCCGCAATAGGAAAGGGAACGACAATCAATTTTGTAATGGACATAATCAAGAGTACAGCACCAAACGAAATTATAAACATAATTCCCGATCGTACTACAGCACCGAGGATTATAGAGAGGATTTCGAATGGATGGAACTCTTCTGTTCCTCAGATTGTTAATGGTCAAGTTGTTATAGGAGGAGCTTTAGATCATACATCCTTAATAGTAAGTACTGAACTTCAAGTTTTACTTACTGCAAGTGATTGGATGTTGACGTTTTTAACAGACACTTGGGATAGGCATGATTATGAATATGATACGAAAAACAAAGGTACGCATACTATTAAAAGTATGTGCAATTCTTTTATCGCTGCCACTGTTCCTAATTTTATACAAAATATTAATAAAAATATCAATCTTCCAGTCTCAGGTGGCTTCACTTCTAGGTGTTTATTTATATATGCTGATCAACGCGCTAGGTATCTTCCATTCCCTCCTGCTCTTGAATCTAATCCTCAATCTGTTTCTATTATGCAGGGTATTAAAAATGACCTACAGCATATATCATATAACCTTAAAGGAGAATATACCTGTAACACAGAAGCGCGCGTTAAATTTGAAAATTTTCTTAAGATCGTTGATATCACTAATGATATGGATAGTGAACCTGTGGCTAACTTTAGAGGTCGTATTAAAACGCACACATTAAAATTAGCGATGATCTTAGCAGCAGCGCGAAAAGACTCGCTTATAATTGAGGGAATTGATATGGATAATGCGATTCTTTATATTAAAGCTGTATTTAAAGATCTTGAGAAAATCTTTAGAGGAACTGGTGAATCTGAATTAGCTATCCCAATGGGAAAGATTCAAACTTATCTTGAGAAAGTTGGAATATCTAGCAAACAATCTATGCTTAAGCATTTACGCAATTATGTAACAATCGAGACTCTTGACAGATGTCTTTGGTTGCTTGAATATACAAGCGTTTGCGAAACATCAAGTGTAGGTAAGACCACAATGTGGAGATTAAGAAACGGGAGTAAACCATGAATGACACAATCAATTACCAAATCGGAGAGACAAAACATTCCATTCATAAGTCAACCAGTGCTGCGAGTGGAACAGAAGCTCTCGCAAAGGGAGTAAGAGAGCTGCAAGAAAGGATCGATGCGGAAAATGCAAGTAAAAGTACGACTGAGCTTATTCTCGACAACTCAAACGAAGTCTCTTTTCCAGGGTTTCCGTACAAATTCGAATCTCTCGGAGAAAAGATTCTTGTTTCCATCGATGTTTTTAAAAGCGGGTATGAATGTAGAAAATGCAAAGGAAAAAAGTCAATACACATTCTTTGCAATTGTGAAGCGAGTGGACACGCAGGAGTGAGATATGGACCAGATGAAATTCAAACAATCAAAGAGTCTTTGGGTGAAGATGTTGCTAACGCTCGCGTTAATATGCCCTGTCCCGAGTGTAACGGAAATTATATTTCCGTACAACACGATGAAACATGTCCCGAATGTAAGGGACTTGGAGCCTTACTTCATCTTCCAGATAACAGTAAGAATCTACCGACTACAGGAGTTGTAGTTTCTATTGGATCGCAATGCGATATTGAGAAGCTGCACTTTAAAGTAGGAGATAGGATTCTCTTTGGACCATACGCTGGAAGTATGATTCCTACGAAAGCAGGATTGATGTTCAAGATCATGGATGCTTCACAAGCGTGGTGTAAAATCACAGGAGGTGAAGATCTCGCGGCGTTTGATTTCCTTATTCAAGCCAATTGAAAAGGAGCAGGAAAATGAACAGCATTCGCCACTTGACTACGTTGGAGCAAAATGCTCTAAGAGTAATTGTCTTAGAGTATAAGCTCGACGAAGACACAACCAAAGTTTGGGAAGATATAATCACAGGTAACAAAGTTACCATTGATGATCTTCTCACTCTTACAAACAAACCAATGGGGGTGTATAATGCCTTTGAAGAAGGGCAAATCGAAGAAAGTCGTATCCGAGAATATCAAGGAGATGATGGCATCTGGCCATCCACAGAAACAAGCAGTAGCAGCATCTCTAGAAACAGCGAGGAGATCAGGAAAGAAGAAGAAATACTCTGACGAATCCTCTTAAGTTCTCCACCAAATCCAAACGGGGTAGAAGGGACTCAGACTCATTCCTATCTCTACCCCGTGGTGGAGTTAAAAATTATCTTATCTCTTAACTACAGGCTTCTTCACTTTCGAGCTTAAAGCTCCTGCCGGTTGCGTGAAGACAACCTTCACGGTAGTTAGAACTGGCGGTTCTGCTGCAATATTCACAGTCACACTCTCTGTATCTGTGAGATCAAGACCTTCAGCAGTTGTAAGTTCGCCAGTGATATTGGAAACGCCATCTGCTACTGCTGTAACCAATCCTGAGATTGGATCAAGCGTAGCGGCGCTCTCATTATCGTTTGTGAGAGTGTAATCTGGCATCGTGCCAGTCCACGGGTTTCCAAACTGATCATAGCCTACAACTTGCGCTTGAACTTGCTGACCAGCTTGGGTTAAGACAACTGGAGGCGTAATAGGAATTGGATTCGTTGACATTGGAATCTCCGTGAAAACGAGTTTGATCGTAGTTAATTTTTTGTCAGCAGGAGGTTTCGGGCTGACAGCAGAGAGAATTTTCCGCAAAATAGCATTTGTTTCATCTTGCTTTGCAGATATTCTCTTTAGGAGAGGTTCAATTTCATTCGTTTGCTCAACTAACTTCTGCAACAAAAGTACAGCCGCAGACAACAACTCAATTTCAGTTGGTGGCTTAATCGGAGGCACTTTTTCCTCCTATGAAATCGTGTTAGTCCCTGGTCCTGGTTTAGGAGCGGGGGGTGGTTTAGGTTTAGGATTCTGAGCTTGAGCAATGAAGCTTAGAATTCCTAGTAGAAAGAGTCTGCGATTCATTTTGTATCTCCTATATATGATAGCAGAGGGTGCTATAGAACCAATATCTCTACCCAGCAATTGAGTAGCAAACACCCTCTGGTAGTATCCAATATTTTCGATGCCCAAAGAATTCGGTTCACCTGATCCTTAGCTCTGAGCATCGAATTAATCATAGGCTATACTCACCCTCCTTTCATTTAACGCCTTCTAATAACCTCAAAAAATGGTTGATACGCATATTCTGGCCTCCATGTTCCACAAGGTACATTGGAAATTACAGCTATGTGATGAATATATGCAGAACCCCACGGACCTATAGCTATTGTGCCAAATACAAATCCCATTTTAGCACAAACATGAATGAGCACTCCTTCTAGATTTGCATCTAGAACGCCTGACGGAAATTCAATTGGTTTATAGATATAGTATTCACCTGGAGTAAAGCGTACATTACATCCTCCGCCGTTACTTTGTTGAATACATTTAACCATCAAATCTCCGTTATTTCGATGAGGATCATCAGGACGCAGCTCTATTCCAGCGCGAGGTCCATTCTTATTAATCGCAAATCCAGATTGGAGAAGTAGGAGAATAATGAGAAGTTTCATTAGTTCACACTATTCCCATTCGCGCTCAAAGTTGGCGCCGAAGGAGTACCATTGTTTGTGGTTCCGCTATACGCAGTGCTAGCACCTGATGGTTGTGAGCCATTTACATATGTGTTTGTAGCTACCCACACATACGTAGTAGAATCTTGCATCGCAGCGTTTTGCGTAGAGTCTGTATAGACCCACGATGTTCCACTTGCGCCAACAGTAGGAACCAAGTTCGTTGTCATTACTAACGTAGTAAATGAGCCAGAGCCTGGAGAATATACTGGGCAGGAAGTTATAGATGTACATTGCGCTCTGTATACTTGAAGACTACATTGCGCATTTGTAGTACATGAGGGATTGCTCCAATTTAGAACAGCTTGGTGAGGCCCGGTTGAAGATGTAACTCCCACCTGAGGCGGAGATACCATTGGTTTCCTAGCTTGACCAAAAAGCATGAGAATCAGAAGAAACGCTATTTTCATTTTACTCTCCTTGTTAGTGTTGAAATTGTTGTTCCGACAAAAGGTGCTGACGCTGGGGAAGAAGTAGTACTATTCCAAGAAGCAGTTGCTACCCACGAATACGTTGTAGAAGGTGCTAAAGTAGGGTCCATATCAGCGTATCTCCATGAAGTACCTTGTGTAGTTATAGTAGTGGTTAAACCAGATGTCATATTTAATTTTGTCCAAGTTCCTGAAGGATACGTAGGACAAGAGTTTGAGCTAGTACAAACTACGCGATAAACTTGAAAAGTACATGCAGGCGTTGTTGTGTTACAACTTGGATTGCTCCAATTTATAGCAGCCATATGATCAGGAGTTCCTTTAATTACAGGAGAACCTGGTTTACTCTCTGTTGAAGTTGGATCTGCTGTGTAGGTATTGGTTGCAACGTAGGTGTAGATTGTATTATATTTAAGATTATTCACGATAGCGCCATCATCTTTATAATGAAAATGCGTATTTGTAGCACTCACTGTTGTATTTACATAAGAATTATTTGAAGAATCCACAGAAGCAAGTTTGCTCCATGTTCCGTTAGGATATGTAGGACATGCTGTAGATGAAGAACATATAGCTTTATATACATTTGTAGAACATGTACATGTAGAGAGTTTACACGCTGTTCCAGTATTACATGAAGCATTGTCATAATCTAAATACACAGAAAATATCGTAGTAGCAGAAGTCGTGCCCCCTAATACTACAGGACCGCTAATATTTGAGGCAGGACTATAAGTGACAGGCGTGTATTGTGCATAGTTTACTGTCATATAGTATTGCCAAGTAGTGCCTGAAACAAGAGCAGAATCTGTATCCGTAAATACAACATTAGTTCCTGTTCCTGCGCTATCTGTAGAGGATGAAGAGACAGCAGTATTTGTGGGATTTATATAAGTTCCAGCTGGAGATGTTATTGCAGGACAACTTGTGCTTGAAGAACATTGCGCTCTATATATCTGCCACCAACATCCACAATCGCTTAAACCACACGCAGTTCCTCCATATAAACACATAGGTTCATGTACGGTTAAGGTGTTTACGCCTACAGCTCCACTTACACCTTGGATTTGCGGAGCTGGAGGAATTGTTTGACTAATTAACGGAGTTGCCAGTGCCCACAGTAGGAGTTGATGGTATGTTCGCATTTGCTGCTCCAGTAGTTCCTTTCCAGCCATATCCACAATTCGAAAGCACAGTAGGTGCTGAAGTGAATGAATTCGTAGCGCAATATGCATACGTTGTGTTATCTTGCAAGGCAGGATCATTATCTACAACAGTCCATTTAGTTCCTGTTGTAGTTATGATTGCAGTAGCAGAACCGGAGGATAATTGTTTCCACGAAGGTGAGTTTAAATTGAATGCAGGACATTTCGTACTTGAAGAACAAGTTGCTCTATATACTTGTAATTGACAAGGCGTAGTTGTAGTGCAAGCTGTGTTTTGATAATAAAGTTTTGCCTGATGTGCCATTGTTACTACAAAAAAGAACAAAACTAACATTTTAATGTCCTTTCAATCTCGCCAGGAGCCCTTTCTTTCTTAGTTGATCTTCCAACAGACTGTACTTAGGTCGCCCGTCGCTACGGTGTTAGTAGCTGAAAGTGAGTTAATAACAAAGCTCGTGCCGACTGTGATCGTACCCGTAGACAGCGAACCGATTGCGGTGGAACTGTTAGGACCACAGCGTGACAAGATATATTCGCAGGACCCGGCGGCGACAGCACATGCCGATGTTGTACTGACCGTAGCCGTGCCAGATACCAACGTTGCTACACCGGCAATAAGATTCGACCCGCCCTCCGGATACCATTTGCTGGTGTTGTTGTCGTAATAGAGCGTGATCGGGACGCCGACCACCGACTGCATGGCCTGAGCAATGTTTCCGCTTGTGCCAAGCGCCCAGGCTCCGTCTGGAATGAGCGTCAACTTGCACGACTCTCCAGAGAGGTAACAACCCTGCCCGCCAGCACCGTAAGGATTGATGGTGTTCACTGTCGTCGTGCCGGTGATGTGTATTACAGAATTTGTAGGACTAATCGAGGCGGCTGAAGCGATGGCCGTTCCTATCGTGTAGGACTCCATCTGTCCAATGTTGACCTGTCCGTAAGTCTGTTGTACCTGGAAGCTGCCGTTCGGCGCAGTAGCGTCGAAGAATACAGGCGTTGCGCTGCCACCGTTGTTTTTGAAGTAATATCCCTTGCCTTGCAGGTTTCGCGGCAGTGTAAAGTCGATACCATCACCAGCCCAACTAGAAGTAATACCGTTGGTAACAGCACCAGTTCCCGCGACGTATGAGCCAAACGTTAGAGTAACGTTGTTACCGCAAGTAGAGGCCGTGCACCCAAGCTGGAACGTGTTACCTTTCCAGCTTGCATTACCTATACCGTCATCCTCGGTGGCAGCCTGGCTGGAAATGCCGCCCTTGAATGTACCCGCGCCAGAGGCGCTGTCAATAACAAATAAGTCTGTCGTTCCGCTGTCCTGGAAGTGGTATCCTTTGCCGCTGAGAGTGCGCGGCAGGTTGAAAGTAAGACCGTTACCAGCCCACGAAGAAACGATTTGACTATAGAAAGAGGAGCCGGTCACCTGGCTGTACAGCCTGAGAGTGGGCGAATCATTACAACTTGAGTCTCCGCAGCCAATTTGAAGATATGGAGGCGTGGCGTATGTTCCGTAGTTCACCTGACCAGCAAAAAAAGCGTTCACGACGTTGTTTGTTACTGCGGTAAAAGTCATTCCGGCGCTGGGGAACTGAACCGCGTATTGAGTCATCGCTCCCGTGGCATAGGTCTCCAGCAAGTTGCCGGTGATAATCACGTTCCCAACGATGGCCCCGAAGTAGATATCCGGCTCGTTCGCCGCGCCAGCGATATAGTTGTCTTCAATCATCACCATCGGCCAGGTCGACGTCATGTTAATTGCGTAGCGCGTGACGTTTTCGATGTCGTTGTCCTGGATCAGAGTCTGCGAAGACCCGGTCGCGTTCTGATAGATTCCATCCACGAACCACGCATTGATCTTGTTGTGATGCATCTTCGCGCCGCCGGAACCCAGAATAGCAATTGCGGCCTGAGTGGGACTGCTCGAGTTAGTCGTGTTTCCGAAGTAGTTCTGTGCGATGACCCAGTCCCCGTCATCGGTAACCACGGTGTTATTAACATTGACACAGTACCTGGTCTGGTTTAGAAAGTGATTTCCAGTGATGTGCCAGGCAGAGCCGACTGACTCATAGACGCCGTCATAAAACCCGTAAAAGGAACTATTCTCGATGTTAGTTCTACCTAACGGATTTGTGGTCACGACATAGATAGCCGCTCCGGCAGTCGAGGTTCCGATGGTGCCGCCGTTCGTATTGTGGAATCCCATGTCTCTGACAGTGTTGGCGTATCCCGCCAGCGTGAACAGGTTCGCAGTTGTCGAAGCACAATTGATCTGGGAATTAGGTGACGAGTACCACTCGTTACTGGCCCCAACTCCAAAAATCGTGACCTGAGCCGAAATGGTGGTGAAGTTACAGGCCGCAGTGTAGTAGGTGCCTTCCGGGAAGAAAAGGGCACCTCGTCCAGCCGTGTTCAGTGCAGCAATGGCCGCATTTATAGATGAAGTATCGTCTGTCGATCCGTTGCCGGTCGCTCCATATGCCTTGACATTGAAGACCGCGCCGCCTGTATCGTAATGAGCCCCGGTCATGCTAGGCGCGGTCAAAGGCTCCGACGAGGCTACGGTGGCGCCATTGTCTGTTATGTGCGACTGATTTCCGATTACGGTTGAACTGGTGCCAAGAGGAATGGTGTTCGCAGCCTGCCCGGATACGGTCCCGCTGCTACCTCCTCCACCTCCACAACTCCATCCTGGAGGAAACGCTACATAATATCTCTGACAAGCTTGCGTAACATTCCAATACGTAGAGCCAGCTACTAATTGATTTCCACCTGACGCTTCTAGATCGCTATAACCAAAAGCTCCAGCTACGGCTTCAAAGCGAGGCGCTGTAATTCGAGAAGTAATGAGAGCATTAAATGTAATTCCATTGATTATTGTTGATCCTGTTATGGATGGAACATTCATTGTTATAAGAAATGATCCACATCCAGAGGATGCTTGAGGACAGAACTTCAAAGTCCACTGAGAACCTGAAGGAGATATAAGATTATTTTGAATCAAATTATTCATTGTAAATGTTCCAAGCGTAGCATCCATTTGCCCTGTAATAGGTTTAGTATAATACGTACTTAAAGGAACATTTCCAACATAATAAGAACTCAAGTTCGGATACGATGGATTAGGATAAAATTCATATCCCCATGTTCCACCAAACCATAATTGACTATCTGTATCCGTAACAGTGCCAGAGATAGTAGCACTCTGAGCTAACGCTTGAGTCGCAAAAAGCAAAAGAAGAAGATAACGAAGTTTCATGAGAACCACCCATCCCTCTCAAGATCATAGAATTTCTTTGAACACACTTTCTCTATATCTGTTCTATATTGCATATTAGGAATCTGAATTCGTTCAAGAAGCCGATCACATTTAATGAACGCTTCTGTTATAGAGTCTCCAACTCCTATAGGAGCGCCTATATAGCCATAATTACCAGATGTAATCAATCCTTTTCCATTTAATTTCGCGTCATAGAGATAACAATTTAGGAGTTCATCTAAGTTATATGGATCAATTCCTTCTATAGGAAGATCCTTTGCTTTAGGCATACGTATTTCTGTTGGATATGGGGGTACTGATATAGTAACTGCTGCTCCAAAGGATGCTGCCCATTTTGTGTTTGGAGTTTTCCCCGATGCAATAGCATGAAGAAAATCTCCAAAACCAGAGCCATACATATTACTAAACACAGGGCAACATAGATAACCAAACCTTGGTCCCCATTCAAGCGAATAAGCTTCCCCTGAAGTAACAATCGAATTGACATCTATAACTCCTTTGAATCCAATCTTTTGCAAAAGAGGCTTCGCCTTTAAAAGCGTATCCTTATATATATGCATATCTTGATGTATCGCGAAGATCAAATTTCCAGAACATCCCGTATTCGGTCCCTTGCAATCGTTCATGAATTTCTTTTCTTCTATATCGCATGTAACTTGGAAGAAATCTTCTCCATTAAACCATCCTTCAACTGAGAGTTCAATTCCTTTAATATACTCTTGTAGGATAAAGGGCATCCCTTTAGCATCTGCGCAGAGATTATCTATGTTCTTTATCATATCCTCTGCATCTTTGGATACATACGTCGTAGAAGTATCTTGAGTACTGCCACTCGGAGTAAAGGGCTTGAAGACATATCTTTTGTCAGTTTTTCTAATGAAACTCTTAGCGTCTGAAGCCTTATCGAATCTCTGGTATGGTGGCGTTTTGATATCACAGGTTTCCATGAACTTGATCCCTGCTTCTCTATCATCTTCGAGTAAGCATTCAAACGTTCCATCTCCAAAGGTAGGACATTCTCCTTTTGAAGAATCCGCTTGTCTAGCTTTTCCCGTAAGATCAAATATCGAGAGGTCATATCCTGCGTAAGATGCATAACCAAATCCTTGTAGAGTTCTACGGTGGTCAATGCTTAAAACTTTAGGCTTCGGAATAATGCCAGATAGCACATCTCCGTATTCTGATTTAGAAAGAAAATAATCCACATCATGTCCTTCCGAGAGTAAACGAAGGACAAACCATGCTCCTAAACCAGTATACGAAGATAGTGCTATCCGCATTGTCTTATTACCCCTGATGTGCTACTTTTGAATCAAGAGGTGTACCTCCTTTCTTAGATCCCCCGCCCTTTTTAGAGCCTCCATTATTGGAAGCATGAGAACCTGAAGCTTGAACACACTCTTGCATGGCCTTTGCCTCTGCGAGAGTAAGATTTGCGCTTTGTCCACTCATGATTATCTCCTTAGTTAAAATTCCCAGAAATTGCCTGATTGACGACGTGAAGGACGATGAGGTCTTGGTAATCGCCCAGATTCATCTTTCTGCTCTTTAAGAGTAGGAGCAACTTTGTGAGCAATAGGACTTCCAATAATAGGAACCAGCTCAAGCAAATCGCGCACTGGAGGAGCAAGATTATGCTTTCCTGCTTGATTTGTAACTAAAGCAGATTTAAGAGCATCTCCAGCAAACCTTGCTCCAACAGCTATGTTTGGACCTAGTAATTGATATGCAAAACGATCTGTCTTAGCTGCATTTAAATATCCATTATATATTCCTAAAGAACCATAATGCGCTAGAAGATCAAGATAAGTACCTGCTCTATCTCCAAAGGAACCATTAATTAACTTATCATAATCTTCTCTTGCACTTCTCCCTGCTTGAGTTGGACTAAAAGTGCGTCCAAAAACTTCGAGAGATTTAAGCATAGGAGCTACCATAGGATATAAAACTCCTATAGTTCCTGCGAACTGACCTATTCCAACGAAGTCTCTAGCTCTAACCATCTTCGCAAGTTCTCTACGCATAAAGCGTTGTTGTGCATTTATAAATGTATGATACATAGTAGCAGAGCGTAAAATAGGATGAGAAGATGCAGCCATAGAACGCTCTATGCTCTTATCCATAAAGAAGCGATTATTTACAAATTGAAACATTGCTTGAGTTTTTTGCTCGTTTGTAAGAATTCCCTTTTGCTTTAAAATTTGCTCTGGATCTAATCCCATTTCTTTAATTTCTTCTAAAGCTCTCTTATTTCCTTCAAGGAGTTGCTTTGCCCATACATTAGCAGAATGATATCCTACAGATGCAGCCATAGTTAATTGACGAGCACGAACATAATTAAAGAGTGGCATGTGATAAGATCTGTAGAATAAATCACCTGCGGTGGGATTTCCTGTTATCTTAGATATTAAACCAAATCTTCCTCTTATTTGCTTATCCATCATATCATGATCTGTATAAGCAAGAATTGCTGATATATCAAGATGAGTTTTAAATTCCTCATCCCCCATACTAAGCAATCCCTTAATAAGCATTGGCGCTGGAATACTTGAGAGATTTCCAATTTGAGAAATGTGCTTTAAAGCCACAAAAGGTAACTGAACTGCGCGAAGAATATTATTTATACGATATTCCATCGTTCCCGCAGAGATGTAAGTACGCGATACGTCAATTGCTGGAAGTTGAGGTCTATCCTCTCCAAGTTTTTCACGCATGAGATTTTCTCTTTTAATTGCTTTTTGAATCTGGCTCTTTACTCCAGAAACCTCGTGCGTAGTATCTAAGATAGGATTAAATACTTGAGTATTATCATGCGTTTCGCGAGATATAACATTTAATACAGTTCTCGCCCATGTTTCTTGAAGAGGATCTTTTGAATCAAAAGCATCTATAATATGTGGAAATAGATTCTGCATTTTATCTCCATATATTTGAGCAGATGCTTGCATTCTAGCTTGAGAAATAACGCCAGTAGAATGTTGCTCAAGAGTCTTTAAGAATCCATCTCCAGTAGGACCAGCTAAGCTACCTGCTACGTTTGTTAATGGATGATTTTGAGCTTTCATCGTTGCATGGATATCGCCAAGTTTAGAGTTCAAACTTACCTTAGAACTTAAATTATTATCTTCCGCTATAGCATCAGAAATTTGAGTAATAGGAGCTTGAAGCTTCTTTTGAGCTTGCGCTCTAGCCACTTGCCATTGACTATGCATTTGTTGAATTTTAACTCCCTTATCACCTCCAGTTCTAAATACATCATCCATAGCACCAGTAACATCCCACATAGAACTTTTACGTCCTAGGGGAATCTTCTGCATCATCTCAGGGAATTCTTTACTTTCGCCAGTAGCTACTTCTTTAACCGCTGGACCTAATCCCTTTAGAAGAGAGCTAAACGCATCTGCTATTGCTCCACCCATTAAAATTCCATCCTCTCCCTTTCTCCAGTACTTACAAGAACGTCATCAATTGCGAAATTCGCAGCTTTTCTAGCTTCTGGATCTTTCAATTTAATAGCAGATCTTCTACTTGAAGCAGCAGCTTCATATGCTGCCATAGCCGCTTTTCCTGCCGTAGGATTACCTTTGAACATTTCCTTAATCATATTACGCTCATTGTCTTCAATTTCCGCAAGAGTTTTAGATCCCTGCCATTTCGATGGAGTACGCATGTTTGGATAAGAACTTCTATAAATGTTCGCTTCCTCTCCAGAAGTAAATTTAGGATGATGGATCATTTCAGCAACATGATTCCATACATTCTTTGCATATTCATTCTTCTGAAGATCCGTAGATACAGTTCCTTCCATATTCTTTTCAAACTTGGCAGTTTCTTCAATAGCATAAGAAAGAGCTTCAGCGAACTCTTTTGGCATTTGATCGGTATAATTATACATAAACGCTAAGAAGTTTGGATCTTCTTTTCCTAATGTAGGAGTACTCTGAGATTCAAACCAAATTCCTTGATCTTTCAAATCTTTTGGATAAAAATGCTCATGGAGATCCTTCGCGAATTCTCTAGGATCATTATCAACCATCTCATAGAGCCATTTTTGGATATCTTCATTATTCCATTTTAATCCAGCCTCTTTTACAGCTTTCTTAGCGTAAACAATCCAAGAGTGCTGCGTGTTAAAAGAGACACTTCTTTCTCCTGTTTTAGATACGCGAGAAGTAGTTCTATAAGATACCGTAGGAGCCACGCGAGATGAAGCAGATGTTGTAGGTTTTGGTTTTACTTTAACTTCAGCATTCGCACCAATCTTAGGAATCTTAATAGGTTCATCAGGATTAGCTCCTTTTTTAATTGCTTTCGCAATAAAATCTTTAATTCTCTGCGAATGCGCTTCAGCTTCAGTTATAGGTCCACTTCTAGTATACCACTCTGCAATAGAATCATGCGCAGCACTTTTGCCTCTATTTCCAATTATATATGCGGCTTTATCTCTAGGATCTTCAAACTCAAGATCATAATTAACTCCACCATGCCCATACTTAGGCTTACTTACGCGAATTCCAATTGGAGTATCTTTAGGATAAGATGCCCCGTTCTTTCGCGCATTTATATCTTGAGCCTCTTTTACAGGCTTTGCAGCATTAGCCTTCGCTGCTCTAGCAGCAGCTTTTGCATTCTTTTCTGCATACTCCATTTCAGCCATCTTCTGCGCTCTAGCTTTATTTTCAGGAGTATCTGGCATTCCATTTTTTACATTCTCTTGATGAATTTCATTAGCTCTTTCAGCTATTTGCTTCGCTCCGTTAGGATTTTTTCCATTCTTAGTACTCTCTACAGCGTCAGTTCCAGCTTGTTTAGCAACACTTTGTACTGTCTCAGGAACTCTATTTCCTGCTTCTTCTATTAAAGAACCAACATGAACCTCTAACTCATGCTTCTCTAATCCTGTTAAGTTATCAAAACTTCTTCCATCAAAATGCTCTTTTACATATTTCTTTATATATGTACCTATCGTAGTTACGCCATGATTTCGCGCAGGATCTTCCTTTATAGCATTTTGTACAGCTTGCCCATAATCTTGATCTGATAGATGTTCTGTATGTCTTGCAAAATTCATAGCTGCATCAATCCACTCATGTGCTGCTGGTCTACCTCCAGCGGCCATTATACCACCTAAACTACGTATAAGATTCTCTTTAAGATCGCCAGAGTCAGCGTCTTTTAATCCTTTTTGTAAAACATCTGCCGCAGCTTTTTTAGATGCTGAAGATGAAGTTATACTTTTAAAAACTTTACCAACTCCTCCAAATCCAAAATGTATAGCAGTACCAAACACTGCTTGAGCTATAGCCATTCTCCACCAATCTTTTTTATCATCGTCATTAGCCATCGCGTAACCATAAGCTGCACCTTCCGTACCATTCGCAAGTAAATGACCAGCGAGTTTACCAGCAGGATTCGCAAGAAGTTTCGCAGTCAAACCTCCTCCTGTACCTAATCCTTCCATTATACCACCCGCGAATCCTCCAGATGCGAAATACAATGGAAGCATCATTGTTTGCTCAGCAATAAGAGATTGAGCTTTATCTCCCCATCCATGATTAGGTTGAATATCATGCCAGAATGTATCTTGAGAAATAGAGCGATCTAATGACTTCATGAAACCACCAACTACGGGAATTTTACGCGCCTCCTCTTCATAGTGTTCTCTTACACCTTGACCTTTAGGAATACCTGAAGGAAAGAGTGAAAAGTAATCTTTCGCCATGCCTCCTAAAAAGGATACACCCAGCTTCATCGCATTTTCATATTGTCTAAAGCCTTCATAATAACCTCTACTCCAATTATTATCATACGCATCGTCTAAATTCCATTTTAAAGCTCTATCATACGCTTGCTCTTGCCAAACCTTCTCAGAGGGAGGCTGAGATCCCATTCTTTGATACATTGGTACTATTACTTTATTAAAATAATTTGAAGCTACTTCTCTTTTTTGATCTGGAGTCATTTTACCAGTAGAAGATGCTATAACTTTCCACCTATGAAGAGAATTCATAAGACCGTCATACGCTGGAACTCTAAATGGATCTAATTTCGTATCTTTAAGCATAACTTTCTTTACCTCTTTGTCATAAGCATCGAAGTCGGCATATTTGCTAATTTCAGTTTGTTGTTTATGAAACGCTTGAACGTCAGCTTCAATCGGGCCTAGAAAACGCGCAGCACTAATGCTGGTCCCCGACGTTGAGATCTCCTGCTTCGGCTCCGCCAGTTCCTCCGGTGGCATCTGGATTGGTGAGAGAGGAGTTGAGCCAGCTATAGGCACTGTCGAGATCCCTCTCCCCTCCGGTGTCACTATCGTCATCTGATCCTGAGGCATCCAATAAACCTCCTACACTCGCCATTTGTTTACCTAAATCTACTTTATAGCGATTTAGATCAGCAAGTCTTGTTTGAGATTGTTGAAGTTGCATATTATATTCAAGTACTTGCTCTGGATATTTTGCTCTTAAAGCTGAAATTGTAGCTTGATCAGGATTCGAGGGAATCTTAACTCTTGGAATTTTATTCAAACTCATATCATTCTCTAACCTTCTTTGATGTTCTTCTTCAGCTGTTATGGTAGTATCTGTTTGATGTTCTATAGATGAAAATAATTTGCCAAGACCTTCTTTATCCCATTTTGCGTCAAAGATCTCTTTCTGGGCAGCAGCTAGATCTTTGTATTTACGATCAAGAAGTTGAGCTTCTGCCTGATATTTTCTACCTTGCATTTGGCCTAAAAATTGAAATTGTCTATTTTGCATAGAAAATTTATTAGCCCAATTCGCATTTACAATAGCAGCTTTAGCAGCTTCTTTCATGCCTTCAACTCCAAATGCAGCTTGGGTACGCTTTAATTGCGCAAGATATGGAAACACAACTTTCGCACTTTCAGCTTGCGCTTTTTGTTGAGCCATTTGAGCTTGAAGTTGTTGAATTGCCTGAACATTTGGCCCAACTTGTTGAGGCATTTGACGAGCAAATTGTTGCTGCATTGTTTCTTGAGCTTGTTGTTTTCCAGAAGCTACAGCCTCATGTTCAGGCGTTTTGTTCTCAGAAGGATCTGTGAAGGATATATCTAATCCCTTCGAAATAGCTTTCGCCAGTTTCTTATCTGAAAGAATTCTATTCATATTTTCTGTATTTCTATCAATAGATTGCTGCAACGCCGCAGCTTGCTTTGGGTCCATTTTAGGATTATTAGAAAGAACCTGTTTCGCTTGATCTATTGCTTGTTGCATTGTTATAAGATTCTTCGTAGATGAAGCAATTTGCTCATGTTTTTGCTCTGCTTCACGACTTATAATAGAACCCACAGCATTCGTAACGCCAGTTATAGCATTTGCAATTCCTCTTTGATGCGCTGCTTTTCTACCCACAACTCCTTGAGAAAAACTCGAAGGCATCATAGGCATAGGCTGAAAATCAGGAAGAGGATTCGTCATAGATGAAGGCATGGAAGGAGTTCCAGCACCAGCTGTAGGTGTAGTTGCTGCTTTAATAATATTTGGATCTATAGGAGTATATACAGATTTCATTACAGAATTAATATCATCTAAATCTTGAGCACTTAATCCAGCCGTAGGCGTAGAAGAAGGAACTCCTCCACCTCCAGTCATAGCTTGAGTTGGAACTACAGTATTTCCAAAAAGAGCACCAGGATTTGGGACTGCACCTAAAGGAATAGATTGCGCCATTTTTGAAACTCCCTTCGATGGAATATCCGAACCTTCATAATGTATTGTACTCGGTATTCCAATTCTTGCTAAAAAAGCTTGATCTGCTTCATAATCCGCAAGTGTTCCAGTAGGCATAGGACGAGCTGGAGCTATAGGAGTCAAATCCTGCGAACTAGGTTCTTGTTGCTGCGCCACAAATCATCCTAAAAAGATTCCGTTGGAACTGATGGAATACTATAATCTCCAGAGAGTTCTGGTTGCGTATTCACACCTGTAACAGATGGAGAATATAATCCCGCAGGAGTTCCTCCTCCTCCAAATAATCCACCAATTCCTGGCATTCCCATAACAGCACCTGCTACATTGCCAATAGCACCAGCTACTTGTCCAAAAACATCCCATCCACTCTGCGCAACTTCAGCAGCAGATGCTTGCTCTGTTCCTTGTAAAAGGCCAAGTCTCTCTTGTTGATTTTGCATAATCATCGAAGCATCTGCGCCTGAGAGCGTAGCTCCTTGATTCGCGAGAAGATTAGAAAGCCCCAAAGCTTGAACTGTAGAATTTGGTCCAACTCCTGCTGCTCCCATACCTTGGCCGAATTGAGCATTTTGCTGAGCAAATACAGGAGCCATGCTTGCTTGTAATGCTTGAAAAGCAGCACTATTTGTGCCCATGAGATTATTATATTCATTAAGCATTGCGCTTCCTGTACCTTGTCCATATATATCTGTCCATTGTTTTTGAAGATTCTGCTGATTTGGATCATACGAAGTAGGTACGCCACCACCGCTACCACTTGGATTTGTAGTACCTGATGAGAACATATAAGGATTTGAAGAAGAAGGCACACCACCACCTGAGATTTGAGCCGGAGTTGCTACAGTACCAGTTGCTTGAGGCGCTGTTTGATTTACTCCACCAGGATTTCCGTAAGGTACGCTGCCCATGTTACACACTCCCCATTTTCAATCTAAACGACTTTCGCGAGGTAGTTTGATCTCTATTTTCTTGAGAAGTACGCTGAAAAATTAAACCAGGCGAACCTTCTAATCCTCTAGATTGTTGAAACTGCTTATCGCCATTTAATCTAGCATTAAACTCAGACACTTTCGTAGAAAGATTAAGCTCTTGAGCTGCTCTCATGGAGCTTTGGTATTCGAGAATATCTTGCCAAGAATTTGGCAAATATAATGGATCAGTATCAGCCACGGTAGGAGAAGAAAACGGATGCTCTCTTTGATATCTCGCATAGCAGCTATAGTTGTTGTCAGGAATAGATCCAACCCAAACTTGATCGTTAAATCTCGTCCAATAAATAGGCATTCCAGGCACATTTATAAGAACTTCGATGTTATCAACTGTTTTGAAGGTTAAGTTATATCCAGAGTTTCCTCCAAGCGCAGGTTGAGTTCCAGGCACATAAGGACCATAATATGTTGTGTATAAAAATAATGAATTAATTTTATTAATTACATTATTTTGCGCAGAATCAGTAGAACTCATAAAAAACTGAGGATCATAGTTCGCTTGAAGCGAAGTAAGTTGCACTACTGGTCCACTTGTTTGAAGCTTTTGGAATTTGAAATTTTCCGTTATCTCATACACTCCTTTTTGAACATAAGTAGCCATAAAAGCATTAGTCAAAGATCTACCCATAAGTAAACGCTTAATTCCCGGATAAAGATCACTAACCTGCATTTTGCCTCCTTGCTCTGCGTTTTAACTCAATTTGCGCAGCCATGTTATAACTCATCGTAGGAGGAGGAGTAGGAACTTGAGTCAGAATATAAAGTACATTCTGATACATAGCCTGCGCCCATCTGAGATGCTCAGGATGAATCTTAGCTTGCATATGCTGCGCATTAATAAGTTTCATACTGGCCTCTGGTTAGGATCAAATGATCCAAACATTGCAACTTTCGAAATTTTTATAAAAGGTTGCGAAAAAATAGGATAAGGTATAGGAGGAGTATAACCAGCCCAAGAACTTTGAGGATTAACATTAATCTTGAGTTGTGGAGCTTTAAGCGTAATGGCAGAGCCGTCTGCATTAAAGACTTGATACTCCTCATAAAAACCTGGATATGCACTTGCATCTGTGACAATACTTCCAGTAAACGCCGCTTGAACGTATGCAGAATTTCCATTTTGATCTCTCTGCCATCCATCTATTTGAAAATCAATCTCAATCCCAGGAGCTGCGCTGATAAGCACATAGAGAGCATCTATTGTAATATCTCTTCCAAGAGATATCTCTTCAGCAGGAAACCAAATGTATCCACTTTGCGTTGTTGTTGAATAAAAACGAGGCGTAAGATCATAAAGTTCTGGAGCTTGATAATGCCCACTAGTAAAACGTTGTGCGTAAACGAGTGCTCTTCTTGATTGATATGATCCATCATATCCTACGCTACTCCAAAGTGGTAACGTAACAAGCTTTTTAATGCTCCAAGTTAAAGCACTTATCAACTCTGGAGGTAAGACTGGATTCATATCTAGCTTCATCCATGTTCCATCTACGGGAGAAAACATATATATTAAGTTATCTATAAGCACTCCAAAGTCAACATTTTCGCGATTATTGTTCATAAAAGTAAGAGGTTCAACAGAGACTTTATTGTAATATTTATCCTCAAACGGCGATGGATTTCCAACTAGAGGAAAATTATATGGAGGCCCAATAAGTACATCATTTAATCTATTAGCCATATTAATTAATTGAGGAAACAGAGCCATGACTATTTTATCCCCAATTGCTTGAGGAGCTTGAGAGAGCATGAAAACATTCGTTTGACCTATATAAAATCCCAATTGATCAAATTGCGTCCATAAGCTAGTACTTGGACAGCCTTGACCGAATTTTGATAATGCCACGTGGCTTACGTCGAATGGAACACTCGCATTTGCTTGAACTGTGGCGTAACTTAATCCCTCCGCTCTCAAGATAAATGCGACAGAATTGGAGATTACTAATCCCGTCAACATATCTGAGATATCTGCTAGCTGTTCGCCTCCTGCTCCTGTAACGAGTCCTCCTGAATCCACTGCGTTCCATGTAGAAAAATCTCCTTCCTTACTCCACGCAAACCATAGTTGAGTATTATCAAAGTTAGTTCCTTCCCCACCTGCGCCTAAACCATTAATTACACCAACAGCAATTAAGTGTCCTGCGAATTTTGAAAGAACTCGCGCACCTTGATACTGCGTGATGTAGCCAAAATACTTAGTTATATCATTATATTCAAGTATATATCCAGCAGGCCAGCCAGCAAGATATAAACTACTACCAACAGTTTGCCATGTGAGATTTTGAATTGGCCCATTTACATAAGATTTAGCATCTTCTCCACCTTCAAAAGCAGTTGCGCTGATTGAAAATGCAGCTTGCGTAAAAGGATTTGGTGGTTTATAAAAGCCACTAAGATAAGTAGATGTAAACGCTCCATTTGTAAAAGGCGCATTTGCAACATTAGGAAACCATCCAAATAGCATAGGAGTAGGTTGCGCATCATCCATTTGTAGAGAATTTCCAGCTGCTCCATCTACTGACGGTAATCCAGTTTGAGTAAACGCTGTAAGCGTTATTTGATTAGTTCCTGGTCCAGCAGTTGCTTTAAACGGCAAGCCAATATAAGTATTAATATTCGTTATAATTCCAGTTACAACATCAGCAATTCCAGGAAGATGCGCAGGTGCTGTACCTCCAGCGTTCGTTGGAGGATATATTGCATAAAATGGTAATCCAAAATTAAGAGTATATCCTGCTGGAGCAATTACATTCGTGCTCCAATCATCAACTTCGTAGATTTTACCATCTGCCGCAGGAGGTGTAGTAGGTGATGCAGGACTAGTTGGATCCCAAGGTACAGGAGTACTTGCTACTGGAAGCGTTGGCACTGCTGTAAGAGAGCCATTCCATCCCACTGTTAGCACACATTGAGCCTGCTGAGCAGGAAAAGTCACTGTATTTGCGACTATTGTGAAATCATAATAACTCATCTTATTCGCTGGAATAGATCCATCTGTAGCTGCAAAACCATCAGATTGCCAGACAAGAAGTCTATAATGATAGAAATTTGAGCTATCAACATTAGGAGAGCTAAATAACGCCCATGTTTTAGTTATGGCTTCGCATTCTAATTTTCCCATTCCTAGAAGTATTCCAGGACTAGCTGAAGTAGGAGCTAACGGCCAAGGATTCCAATCAGAAGGAGGAACAGCAGGAGCGAAGCTAGGCCATTGATTTACGCCAGATGTAAAACAGCAGCAAAGCTCATTATTAATGATCAAAAAATTGGAAGCATCTGCAAAACACTTAGGATCAATGTATCTAGGGTTAGGACTAGAAGCATCAATTCCACCGAATGGCGCTTCTAGACCACCATAAATACACTCAAACCCAACCATTCCGTTATCCAGTTTGGTTGTTTTTAAGAGTCCCATAGATGCTTCCTTAAAAGTTCCCCGCTCAGGGAAGCTTTACTTTCCTGTGCCAAGAAAGAGCTGCACTTCTCCATGAGGCAAAGCTGTGATGGTAACAGGACCAGACATCCATCCAAGCTCACTTATTTGAACATTTCCAGCGGTAGGAAATATCCAATCGTACTGTCTTCCCGCCTCATCTACCATTGAGAAGATATCAGCAGCAGTTCCGCCAGTCCAAACTCCTCCTTTGACTTTAAAGTTCGCAAGAGGAATCGTGCCTGTTGTAACTAGACGGAGTATTCGCCCGCTGTAATCATTTGTTCCCGGTAAAGGCATAGTCCCTCCTTATGCAAAATTAAACGAACATTTCGCAACCATTCCATAGAAAACAACTGTTCCACCAGATCCAGCAGTGAGTTTCACATTCGCAATTAACTCACTATCAAAAGCAGTTACCATCGCTGGAGATGTTACAGGAACATTGAAACGATAGTAATTCGCGCGAAATGCTGTTGGCATTCCATTCGCTCCAAGAGCGATAATGTTTGTTGAAGTTGGAGTCGCAGCATTGTTGTCGATGAAGTTCGTAATTGTGAGTCCAACTTGAGCAAGTCCAGCATTTACAGTACCAATGTTATAGAGCAAATCCACAGAGTTTACCTGAATGCCCTTTACTATTGGACCAGTTTGCGCTCCAATTAAAGTTGGAAGTTTAGATGCTGGAAAAGGTGGAAATCCGCGAATTCCTTCAGGATCGGTTGTGTTAGCAACACCTGAAGGTCCAGGCATAGATGCACCTGTACCAAATTGCGATTGTTGTAATGCTGGAGTTGCTAAAACTCCTGTCCTTTTCAAAGCTGCCGTGATATTTGCAAAGAAATTTCCAGCAGCAGCTGTGCCAAGATTCAACGATAGCAACCCTGCTCCAGCAGAAGCAAAGGTCGCAACGCCCGCTAAATCTTTAAACTCCGTAGCTCCTACAAAGATTTCTTGATCGGGAAACGGAGTATCAGCCTGCCAATATTGATCAGTATTTGGCATTTCCAAATCTCCTTCTAGAGGATGAAATCCTCTTCTTCCATGAACGTATCAGGATTACGGAGTTTGGGAACAGGCACGTACTCCTCTTTCCCATCCCCTAAAACTTGAGCAATTCTTACATCACGCTGACCTATTAACTCAGTATCTTTGCAGTATTGATCACAGAGAAGTAATCCACGCTGCCATGACATTTCAGAAATGTGCGTCTTTCTATCACACCTCGCACAATGATGCCACGGACCTTGTAAGAAGCTTCGCTTTAGTCCAAGATAGGACATGGAATTCATCCTAAAAAATAGAGGGAGAAGATGGGGAGCAGGTTAACCTCTTCCCCCTCGCACATAAGACTGCCCACGCAGCTTATGGACCGTGTATACGTTTCAAGTACGCCTCCAATTGTTCTGGAGGTATATTTTTAAAAAGCTCCATTAACTGTTGTTGAGCAGTAAGACGAACTCGTTTTTCACCAACAGCAGGTTTTTTAACTACTTCAAGAAGTTTATTTACAGAATCAACATACTCTTGAAGAGTTATATCTTTATGTGGACAAGTACCACCATTTGAACTTTTTCCACAATTACAATTGTAACAAAGAATCTGGTAAAGATCAGGTCTATGCTGCTTAATAGCCACAGCCATAATCTGATTACACGCAAAATCTTTTCTGTGTATATTACCATCATCCTTAACATGGTCAAGAGTTAAAAATCTCGGATCAGATTCTCCACAGCAAATACAAATACTTCCATACATTGCTATGAACTTCATCTTTGTTCCAAGTCTATCCCTTAACGCATAACAAGCTTTGCATCTACTTTTATATGACGTTCTTTGAGTAAAACCATACTTAGCATTTTGCCCATCGAAAGACACATCAAAGGATGTTAAAGCTTTCAATTGTCCACATTGAATACAAACCTTACCTTCCATTTTTCAACTCCTCAACAAGCTCCAAATAATGAGCCTAGCGCAGAACCTAGCATTGCGCCAAGACTGAGGGCGCAAAATGCTATAACTGGACCCTGCGTGCCCCAGACTCCTTGCCATCTTGTAGCACCGGCACTCATTCTCAGGCGAGTTTTTTGTTTGATCGCATCTGTGTCGAAATCATCGTCAAAATCTGTAGAAGGACGCTCACGATGATAGACACGCATTGAATGATCAGTTTTCGCCGCGACTAAGTACCAATTCGATGGAGAATTGAGCCACGGAATCTCAAGATTCTTGTAATCCTCAGGCAACAGAGAATTGATTGTATTATCTGATGTGTAAGGTTTACCAGGAGATCCCAAGATCTCTCTTACCAGAAAGCGTAGCTCTGGAGGAGTTATGAGATTCTCCCAACGCAAACGAATGGGAAATCCCATATTGTCAATCATACGAGCTGCGTGATTTGTGGCGAGTTGAAGTCCAGCTACGCTAAAATCTACATCAACAGCTGGACGATTAGGCCAAGTGCCAGCTAGAGAAATTACACCAGCTGCTCCAGGCGCCAAGTTTGTAGCTGCTGCACCACCTAGAAGTGGATGTTGATTGAAGAAGAGTGGATTGCCATCAACACTTTGTACAGAGGATGTGAATCCCATGTTAAAGACATTCCATGCTACCATCTCTTGCGTAAAAGCAGCAGACCGCGCAAGAAGTTGTGGCCCTTTCTTACCCGTTAGGCCATACTTATCGTCATCGTAAAGTTCTCGGGAAGTTCTAATCCCAAGAGAATAAGTGAGATGGACGAATCTTTTCGTTCCACCTTGCTTCATCTCTGTATAAACAGTTGAAGCATCTTCGGGCTTCTCTTGTAAAGCAGAGATTCCCGCCATTTCCAGCTCTTGCTCATACTGCTGATCCGATTTTTCTTCATTGAAGACCTTCGGATAATCAGATGCCTTGAGCTGAGAGTCGAGAGAATCGAAATAAATCTTCTTTAATCCCGGCTGCATGAGTTGAGGAAACTTCGCCCTAACTTGAGGCATTTTTCAGATATCCTTTCTGCGCTCTCAGCGCGGTCTTCTAGAAGCCTTGGACGGCGTTCGCTGGTACAAACACAAAACGAACTCTAGCATTAACGCTAAAGCCATCAGAAGTGTTGATACCAACAATTTGCACGCAGGTATTGGTTCCAGCAGTGGCCTTATTCTTATCCACATACCAGAACCTATTCGCATCCTTCGTCATTCCATAAAGTTTGCCAATATCTGCCTGCGTTGGAGTGTAATCAGCAGCTACAGAGCCGTTGGAATTGTCAAAAATCGCCTCGAATACATTATCCGCGTCAGGGGACATGAACAAAGTGCGTCCATCTGCTACAGGTGTACCAAGAGCGATGTTTACAGCATTTGGCTGGTTTGGAATTGGAGGATTTGGATATGTTTGAACTGC
>Ga0207761_1000006_pt1 | contig 52371 bp, 39 predicted proteins | sample LuqExpMetageno34_FD_187792 | JGI IMG/M metagenome (GOLD analysis project Ga0207761, IMG submission 187792) | Tropical forest soil microbial communities from Luquillo Experimental Forest, Puerto Rico - Sample 34 (SPAdes) | ecosystem: Environmental > Terrestrial > Soil > Tropical forest ... | reverse complement strand
GCGGCCGAGCCTCGCCTATACGGCCGAGCACGCGGTGCTACTGATGCTGGCGTTGTCGAAGCGTCTCATCGAAGCGGATGAAACCGTGCGCGAGGGCAGTTGGGATCGCGCGCGCGTCCATCCGGAGAATGGCATCGCCTATAACTGGGTCGGACTGTCGAATCTGGGCGGTCTCTACGGCGCAACCGTCGGCATCATCGGTCTCGGCGAGGTCGGCACGCTAACGGTCGCGATGCTGCGCGGTTTCGGTGTGCGCATCGTCTACTGCAATCGAACCCGACTGCCGGAAGAGAAAGAGCGCGCGCTCGGCGTCGAGTACCGCTCTATGCCCCGGTTGCTCGCCGAATCCGACTTCGTTTCCTTGCACGCAAGCAATCTGCCGGAGAATAAGGGCGCGATGGATGCATCCATCTTCGTCCAGATGAAACCGACGGCATTCTTCATCAATACGAGTCGTGGCCGTATGGTGGACGAGGCGGCGCTTGAAAATGCGTTGCGCAATGGTGTGATCGCCGGGGCAGGCTTGGACGTCCACGAAACAGAGCCGCGGCCGACACCGAACCGCTTCGCCGGATTGCGCAACGTGATCATGAGCCCGCACATCGCCGGTGGCTCGCGCCAGGGCATCATTCATGAGGTCACGACCTTGCTGGACAATTGCCGCGCAGCGCTCGTCGGCCGGCCGGTGAAGCATCGCGTCAAGGCTGCACCGCGTTAATTCGCCGGCGCGTTGGCGATGCGCTCCCAGTATAAGGCGCGATGCTGCATAACGCCCTTCCACGGCCGCGGCTTTTGGGTGAGCACCAAAAGCTCGCCTTCGAAATGCGTGAAGCGCACCTGATCACCGCCGACGCGGCTTGGCTCGGCGGACGCGTCGACACGCGTGATCAAAGTCTTGCCGTCATACTCGTAATTTCCGCAGTACGAATTGTACTCGCGTACCGTTTCGTCCGACGGCAGTTCGCGGCGGCCGTCGCAGAGCACCGACATCATGCGCTTGTCCGGGTAGAAGACGAGGAGCCCACGCGGCTTCTCGCCGTAAGGCGGGTGCATCGGTTTGCCCTGATCGTCGTGCGCGGCGGTTTTCACCAGCCGCCACGTGCCCACGATCTCTTTCAATTCTCCGCTCCTGCGCTTATTCGACTTTGAGTCCGAGCTTCTTGATCAGCGCGGCCCACTTGCCTTCCTCGCGCTTGATGTTCTCGGCGTATTCTTCCGGCGTGCTTGGCGCCGACCCACCGCCGTCCGCGATGAGGCGTTCTTTGATGTCATCCGCTGCGAGCACCGCGCGCAATTCCTTGTTCAGGCGATCGATGATCGGCCGAGGCGTCCGCGCCGGCGCGGCGAGCCCATAGTACTGCACGATATCGAGCGGCACGCCCGACTCCGCGGTCGTCGGCACATCGGGGATGGCGGCGAGCCGCTGCGGGGCAGCGACCGCAATAGCCTTGATCGCGCCGGCCTTGATGTTGCCGATGGCCGGCGGAAGCGTGTTGAAGGCGAGCCTGATATGCCCGCCCAAGAGATCGGTCGTTAGCGGACCGGTGCCCTTGTAGGTGACGACCACCACGTCGGCGCCAGTCATTGATTTGAACTGCTCGGCGCCGAAGTAATTGAGCGTCGGCGATGGCGGCGTACCGATGTTGAGCTTGCCGGGCTCCTTCTTCGCCAGCGCGACGATGTCGCTCATGCTTTTCACCGGCAGCGACGGATGCGCCATCACCACGATCGGAATGGACGCGACCAGGCCGATCGGCGTCAGATCTTTCTGCAGATCGTAGCCGGGATTGGCGGGCAGGCTCGCACCCGTGACCAGCATGAGAATGGTGTAGCCGTCCGGCGCGGAGCGCGCCGCATCGCGCACGCCGATTACGGAGCCGGCGCCGGGGCGATTGACGACAAGTACCTGCTGGCCGAGCCGCTCCCCGAGCTTCTGCGCGATGACGCGACCGACGGTGTCGACCCCGCCGCCTGCCGGATACGGCACGATTAGATTGATCGGTCGGGCCGGATAATCGGCGGCATGCGCCGATGTCAGTCCCATACAGCCCACGGATAGCGCCAAGGCCGCAAGCCAGTGTGCGCTCACCCTCATTCGTGTCTCCCCAATTTCAGCGCTCTCGTTCAAGCGGAGCGATTATCGGTCGCATTTGGAACCGGGCATTCTGCCTTGTGTTTCATTCCTGACAAGCCACCCTGCCCACATCACTCGGAGTTTCGCACGTTGATCAGCCTGCTTGGGCGCATGTCATTTCGTAATAAGTGCGTTGTGATCACCGGCGCGAAACGCAGTTCTGAAAGCGTCCGACGCAATTCGCGAAAAACTTATTCGCTTCGCGATCACGGCAAACGAGGGCCCGCTTGCGGATGGCAACTGCCGGTCCGGTTCGATACGCTGATGGTCTGACCTCGGCCGTTGGCCGATTCTCGTCCAAATCAAACTTGCGCACCGCGCCCGGCGGTTATAGGTCCATGATGAATCGCGATGCGCGGAAAGTTCCCGTAGAGTTTCACACCGACTTCTGCGGGTTTTCCACCGACCGCGCTTTGTGCCGGACGCCAACTCGGCGATCTTTCGGGAGGGGTGGATTACCGCCCGCGTGAGACAGTCGATGAAGGTGCAGCGCAGGTCACGATGTCGCAATTGAAATTCAAAAACATCTCTCCGGACTTGCAAAACGAGATCGCATTGCGCGACGCCATCCTTGCGAAGCTGACATACGAACTAGGCAAGACGCCGGAGCGCGCTGGCCCGCAGGATTGGTATCATGCCACGGCACTCGCCGTGCGCGACCGGGTCGTCGATGTCTGGATGCGTGCGCACAGCGAGATCGCGGCGCAGAAGAAGAGACGGGTCTATTATCTTTCCATCGAATTTCTGATCGGCCGGCTTCTGCTGGACACGCTGACCAATCTGCGTCTCGTCGAGCCGGCCAAGCGCGCCCTTGCGGATCTTGGCGTCGACTTCGACGATATTCGTGCTGCCGAGCCGGACGCCGCGCTGGGCAATGGCGGTCTCGGCCGCCTCGCCGCCTGTTTCATGGATTCGATGTCGGCGTTGGGCATTCCCGCCTTCGGCTACGGCATCCGCTATGAGAACGGGCTCTTCGAACAACGGCTGTGCGGCGGCTGGCAGCGTGAAATTCCGGAAGACTGGCTTGCCTCCGGCAATCCGTGGGAATTCCGCCGCAACGAGCCGCAATACACGATCGGATTCGGCGGCACGGTCGAGTATCTCGGCGGCGACGACGATACGCCGCGCGCAAACTGGTATCCGGAAGAGCGCGTGCTTGCCGTGCCTTACGACACCCCGGTCGCCGGCTGGCGTGCGAAGCACGTAAACGCGCTGCGGCTCTGGTCGGCGCGCGCCGCGCCTCCGATCAATAAAGATTTCATCGGCGCCGTCGCCGCGCGCGCGCGTTCGGAAGCGATCTCGCGCGTGCTTTATCCGAACGACGCGACTGCCGAAGGACAGGAGCTGCGGCTCCGGCAGGAATACTTCTTCACCGCAGCGTCGCTGCAGGACATCGTGCGCCGCCATCTCGCGGAATTCGAGACGCTCGATTCGCTGCCGGATCAGGCCGCGGTCCAGCTCAACGACACGCATCCGGCGATTGCCGTCGCCGAATTGATGCGCATCTTGATTGATGTCCACGGCTATACCTGGTCGAAGGCCTGGAGCATCGTCAAAGCAACCCTTAACTACACCAACCACACCCTGCTGCCGGAAGCCCTCGAAACCTGGCCGGTCGGGTTATTCGGCCGCGTGCTGCCGCGCCATTTGCAGATCATCTACAAGATCAATTGGGATCATCTGCAGGACACCACCAAGCGCGGACTGACCGACTCAGACTTCGTTGCGTCGGTGTCGCTGGTGCACGAAAACGGCGACAAACGCGTGCGCATGGCCCATCTCGCATTCCTCGGCTCGAATTGCGTGAACGGCGTCTCGGCGTTGCACACCAAGTTGTTGCGCGAAACGCTCTTCCACGACCTCGCCCGCACGACACCGACGCGCATCGTCAACAAGACCAACGGCATTACCTTCCGCCGATGGCTGTACGAGGCGAATCCGTCGCTCACCCAGCTTCTCACCGAGACGCTCGGCGAGCGCGTGCTCGACGATTCATCCGCTCTCCGCGATATAGAGAAATTCGTCGGTGAGCCGCGCTTCGTCGAACGCTACCGGAATGCGCGGCTCGTCAACAAGACGGCGCTCGCCGCGCACCTGCGCAACAGCGCCGGCGTGCAGGTCGATCCCAATGCGCTGTTCGACGTGCACATCAAGCGTATCCACGAATACAAGCGCCAGCTGCTCAACATTCTCGAGACGATCGCGCTCTGGCAGGAGATGCGCGCGCATCCCGAGCGGGATTTCGTGCCGCGGTTGAAGGTCTTCGCCGGCAAGGCGGCGGCGAGCTACACGCGGGCGAAGCTCATCATCAAACTCGCAAACGACGTCAGCCTCATCGTCAACAACGATCCGGCCGTGCGGGGGAAGCTGAAGGTCGTCTTCGTGCCGAACTATTCCGCTAGCCTGGCCGAAAAGATCGTGCCGGCCGCGGATGTCTCCGAGCAGATTTCGACTGCAGGCATGGAAGCGTCCGGTACCGGCAACATGAAGCTTGCTCTTAATGGGGCGCTTACCATCGGCACACTTGACGGCGCCAACGTTGAAATCCGCGAACAGGTCGGCGACGACAACGTGGTGATCTTCGGCATGACCGCCGCCGAAGTCGCGGAACGGCAGAAAGCCCGCTTCGAAGGGTCGACCGCCGTCGCCCACTCCGCACGTCTTGCGGCCGTCGTGCGGTGCCTAGCGTCCGGTGAGGTCTCACCCGACGATCCGGAGCGCTTCGCACCCATCGTGCAATCGCTGCTCGAATACGACCACTACATGGTCGCCGCCGATTTCGACTCCTACTGGGACGCGCAGCGCCGGCTCGACACCCTCTGGCAAGACCCTGCCAATTGGTGGCGCAAGGCGATCCTTAACACCGCACGCATGGGCTGGTTCTCATCCGACCGCACCATCCGCGAATACGCGCGCGACATCTGGAACGTCGCCACAGGCTGAACGGACTACCGGATCAAGTGCACGACCACACCGGCCCATTGCTTGAGGCCGATCGCACTGCATGCGGCAGCCTGCCGCTGCATATCAAGATCGGCACGGCCGTTCGTGGTGAAGCTATCTCTCGTCGCGTCGTCGTGTTTTCTTCGGCTTCGGCTCATCGGGCCCGGTATAGAATTGATTGGGTTCGCAGGACCCGCCTATTCCGCTGACCGTCGCGCGGCACTGCTCTCACGAATCCGCAATTCGATGCGCCCCCAGCGTCGCCGCTATACACCGCGCACCAGCGATAAGGATCGGCATGCGCCTGCGCAGCGCTGAATCCAAGCACCAGAACAAACGCGGCAATGACCTTGCGACAGGCTGACATATTGGCTCCCCATGGAGGATCCGAAGGTTAGCACTAGCCGAGCTGCGCGTTCGATGCCGGGCTAGGCACTCGTGTCATCAATTTCGTTTGATGCTCAGCCGGCCGGACACCGGCCGGCGCGGGCGAAGGCTTCGGCGACGAGCGCGAACTGCCGATGCCCGGCCAAATGCTCAAGCGGCACCGCGAGCTTGCGCCGCCAATTCGGATGCTCGTCCGTCGTGCCCGGCACGTTGAGTTGCTCGATTTCACCGAGGATATCGTCAAGCGCCATCGCGACAAATTTCGATGGCGTCTGGCCGAGAAAATTGGCGACGGCCACGACACTATCGGAAGCGTAATCGGATCCGTGCTGCTTCAGGACATCGCGCAGTTTTGCTTTCGCCCAATCGCGCGACTCGTCCGTTTCGCCGGGATCGATGCCGAGCCTGCGCTTCACGCCGATGTCGTGCCGCTGCATCCAGCCGGCAAAGCTCGGCAGATCGTGCGTGTTGAAAGTCGCGAGCGCGTCGGCCGGATACCATTGCGGCGGCTTGAAGCGTCCGTCGTTCTCGCGCTCGAACAACATCACGCGATAGCTCCACAGCCCCCACTTCGCCGTGGTGTCCCGAAAGCCTTCCGGCACCGTGCCAAGGTCCTCGCCGATGACCGTGCAGCGGTACTTCACGCTCTCCTCCGCGATCACGCGCAGCAAATGCTCGAAGGGAAAATGAACATAGACGCCGTCGGCCGCCCCGTGGCCATGCGGGACCATGTATAAGCGATTGAGCCCAAGCACGTGGTCGAGTCGGATCGCACCGGCATGCCGCATGTTGGATGCGAGCAACGAGCGCATCGGGGCAAAGTCGTTGTCGGCGACACTGTGCGGATTGAATGGCGCGAGGCCCCAATCCTGCCCGGCGCGATTGAGCTCGTCCGGCGGCGCGCCGACCGACATTGCTGAAAGCACGGCGTCCTGATGACTCCAGGCGTCCGCGCCATGTGGATCGATACCGACCGCAAGGTCGATGTAGAGACCAACCGTCATGCCGTTCGTCCGCGCGAGTTCTTTGCAGGCGGCGAGCTGGGTATCGGCAACCCACTGGACGTATTCGTGGAATTCGACCTCTGCCAAGTGCGCCTGCCGGAACCGTTCGATGGAGGTGCGGTCCGGCGTTCGCCACGGCTGCGGCCATTCCGGCCACGGTTTCGACACGTGCACCTTCCGCAGCACCTCGAAGGTGGCAAAGCGCAGCAGCGCCTCGCCATGCCCCTGCCGGAAGAGTTCGAAGTCCTCACGGCGCGGATGCGCAGCCTGCGTGCGGAAGCGCTCGTGCGCGAGACGCAAGGCCGCCATTTTCGCACGCGCTACCGCCGGATAATCGACAAGCTCGGATTGGCGAAGCGGCGCGACCTCTATCTTCAACCCGCGGACATCGAATTTGGGAAACTCTGGGATCGCCTCCACGTCGATATAGAGAGGATTTATGTAGAGGCGGCTGTTCGGCGCATATGGGCTCGCGCGTTCCGGCCACTCCGGAAAGAGCGCGTGCAGCGGATTGAGGCCGATGCCACTCGCACCGAATCGGGACGCGATCGGGATGAGATTGGCGAGGTCGGTGAAGTCACCGATGCCCCAGTTGCGTTGCGAGCGCACTCCGTACAGTTGCACTGCTAGCAGCCAGTGCCGTCTGCCATCGCCCTGCCAGGCCCTGATCGGCGCCTGCACGGGCACGGGCATAAGCTGCGCAGGTTCGGAGCGTCCGCGCGACAGCACGTCGATCATCAGTGCCAACGTGTCCGGGCTCGCCTCATGCCACTTCCCGAACACGTCGTGGTAGCCGGGCTCGATTCCCCAGCGCCGTGCAGCCTCGCTCAAGTCACTCATTCTTCTTGCTTTTCCCGGCATCGCCGCAGGCGGCCTGCCCTCGTAGAATGGAACTTCCCGCCCTGTGTGCTGTTGTAAGTCAGCGCGCAGGCGACAATCGGGGACCAATGAAACAAGATGGCGGCGAACGCAGCATCGGCGGCGTGAAGCGCGCGTCACGACATTGCGGCTGGGATTTGGCGCCGAACGATCCGACAGGCCCGCGCTTTCGCATCGAAGACATCTATCCTTGTGTCGATGGCGGTCGTTACCCGATCAAACGCGTTGCCGGCGAATCCGTTGATATCTGGGCGGATATTTTTCGCGAGGGCCACGATGTCCTCGCGGCGGCGATCATTTGGCGTGCGGAGACGTCTCCAGATTGGCACCGCGAACCGATGGCGCTCTATGGGAACGACCGTTGGCACGGCCATTTCGCCCCGCCTGAGCCCGGCTGGTACTTTTTCGCGATCGAGGCCTGGACCGACCAGTACGCCACCTGGCGCAAGGATTTCCTCTTAAAGCGCGACGCCGGGCAGGACGTCAGCCTCGACGCCCGGGAAGGACACGAGCTCATCCTCGAACTGATGCCGCAGGCGCGTGAAGCGCGCGTCGTCGTCGAGGCCGCCGCGCGGAAATTCGCCGAGGCGCAAGACGCTGCCATCCTGCTAGATGACGTCCTCGCGGCCGCCATCGAGGAGACCGAAACGCGACCCGATCTCACCCGAAGTCACCTAATGCCGCTGCTCGCCGAGCGCGAACGCGCGCGCTGCGGCGCCTGGTACGAGATGATCCCGCGCAGCCAGGGCCGCGTGCCCGGCCAGCACGGAACCTTCAACGACTGTATCGCACGCATCCCCGAGATCGCCGATCTCGGCTTTGACGTGCTGTATTTCACCCCCATCCACCCGATTGGCCACACCAACCGCAAGGGCAAGAACAACTCGCTAAAATCGGAGCCGGGCGATCCGGGCAGCTTCTACGCCATTGGCAGCGAACTTGGCGGCCACGATGCCGTGCATCCCGACCTCGGCACGCTGCACGACTTCCGTCGGCTGGTCGACGTGTGCGGGCAGCACGATATGGAAGTCGCAATCGACTTCGCGGTGCAGGCCTCGCCCGATCATCCGTGGCTGAAGGAGCATCCGGAGTGGTTCAAGTATCGCCCGGACGGCTCGATCAGATACGCCGAGAACCCACCGAAGAAATACGAGGACATCGTCAATCCGGATTTCACCTGCCCCGACCGCATCGCGCTGTGGGAAGCGTTGCGCGACGTCATTCTGTTCTGGTGCGCTCAGGGCGTGCGCATCTTCCGCGTCGACAACCCGCACACCAAGCCGCTGCCGTTCTGGGAATGGATGATCCGCGAGGTGCGCACGCGTCACCCGGACACGATCTTCTTGTCGGAAGCCTTCACCCGCCCGAAGGTGATGTATGCGCTCGCCAAGCTCGGATTTTCACAGTCCTATAGCTATTTCACCTGGCGTACGACGAAGCACGAGATGCAGACGTATCTGAGCGAGATCACCGCGCACCCTGTGCGCGACTTTTTCAGACCCAATTTCTTCGTTAGCACGCCGGACATCCTGCCGGTCGAGATGCAAGGCGGCGAGCCGTGGAAATTCAAATCGCGCGTAGCGCTCGCGGCGCTGCTCTCCTCCAATTACGGCATCTACAATGGCTTCGAGCTGCTCGAGCACGAACCGATCCCCGGCCGCGAGGAATACATCAATTCTGAGAAATACGAGATCAAGACCCGCGACTGGAACAAACCTGGTAATATCAAGGATTTCTTGAAGCGACTGAACGTGATCCGCCGCGCCAATCCGGCGCTGCAGCAGACGAACGATCTCCGTTTTCTGCAAGTCGACAACGACAACGTCACAGGTTTCCTCAAAGAGTCCGGGCACAAGGATAATGCGATCGCCTGTGCGGTATCGTTTTCCGGCCATCTGCAGGAGTTCTGGCTGCACTTCGGCGCCGAGCAGATCGGTCCGGCGACCGACAGCCGAGGCGTGCGACTGATCGAAAATCTGGTGAGCGGCGACCGCCACATGCTGGAGTGGGGCGGCATCCGTCTGCGCATCGATCCGTCTGATCCCGCGCTGGTGTTTCGCTGCTACCCGTGAGCCATTAAACGATGAATGTGCGTCCCGACATCGATGTCGCATTGGATCAGGCCGGCGACGGTCTCTGGTTCAAGGACGCGATCGTCTATCAATTGCACGTCAAGGCCTTCGCCGATTCCAATGATGACGGCACTGGCGATTTCGTAGGCCTGACAGGCAAGCTCGACTACCTGCGCGATCTCGGCGTCAACACGCTGTGGCTGCTGCCGTTCTATCCGAGCCCCGGCCGCGATGACGGCTATGACATTTCCGACTACGGCGACATCAACCAGCAGTTCGGCACGATGAAGGATTTCCGGCGCTTCATGCACGAGGCGAAGCGACTGGGCTTACGTGTCATCACAGAGCTCGTGATCAATCACACTTCGGACCAGCACGCCTGGTTCAAGCGCGCCAGACGCAGCCCGAAGGACTCCAGCGCGCGCGACTGGTACGTCTGGAGCGAGACCGACCAGAAGTACAAAGGCACGCGCATTATCTTTACCGATACCGAGAAGTCGAACTGGACCTGGGACGACGAGGCGAAGGCCTATTATTGGCACCGCTTCTTCTCGCATCAGCCGGACTTGAACTTCGACAATCCGCGGGTGGTGCGCGCGGTCGTGCAGGTGATGAAGCGCTGGCTCGACACGGGTGTCGACGGGTTCCGCCTCGACGCGGTGCCTTACCTGTGCGAGCGCGAGGGCACCAACAACGAAAACCTGCCCGAGACGCACGCCGCCATCAAACACCTGCGCGCTGAACTCGACGCCTATGCGTCGAACAAGATCCTGCTCGCCGAAGCGAACCAATGGCCAGAAGACGTGCAGCACTATTTTGGCAACGGCGACGAGTGCCACATGGCCTACCACTTCCCGCTGATGCCGCGTATCTACATGGCGATCGCACAGGAAGACCGTTTCCCGATCACCGACATCATGCGGCAAACGCCAGAAATTCCGGGAAACTGCCAGTGGGCGATGTTTCTGCGCAATCACGACGAACTGACGCTCGAAATGGTAACCGACGCCGAGCGCGATTATCTCTGGTCGACCTACGCCGCCGATCCGCGCGCGCGCATCAATCTCGGCATCCGCCGGCGTCTCGCGCCGCTGATGGAAAACGACCGGCGTAAGATCGAATTGATGAACTCGATCCTGATGTCCATGCCGGGCACGCCGATCGTCTATTACGGCGACGAGATCGGCATGGGCGACAACATTTATCTCGGCGACCGCAACGGCGTGCGCACTCCGATGCAATGGACGCCGGACCGCAACGGCGGCTTCTCGCGGGCCGATCCCGCGCAGCTTTATCTGCCGCCGATCATGGACCCGGTTTACGGCTACACCGCCGTCAACGTCGAAGCGCAGTCGCGCTCGCTGTCGTCACTGCTCAATTGGATGAAGCGACTGATCGCGGTACGCAAATCGAGCAAGGTGTTCGGCCGCGGCACGCTCACCTTCATCCGCCCAGCGAACCGGACCGTCCTCGCCTATGTACGCCAGCTCGGCGAGGAAGCCATCCTGTGCGTCGCCAACATCTCGCGTGCGGCGCAGGCGGTCGAATTGGATATGTGCCCGTGGAAGGGCCGTGTGCCGCAGGAAATGCTCGGCCGTACCAATTTTCCGCGCATCGGCGAACTTCCCTATCTCATCACATTGCCACCCTACGGCTTCTTCTGGTTTCAGCTGCGTGCCGACACGGAACGCGAACCGGAGAAAGTGCTGCCGCGCGAGCTCACGACGCTTGTTGTCGGTCACGGCTGGCAGAACGAACTGTCGAGCTGGACCCGCCGGACGTTCGAGAACGACGTATTGCCGCATTACCTTCCGGATCGGCGCTGGTTTGCCGACAAGGGCATCCGCGCTCTTTCACCCAAAGTCTCCTCCGCGGTTCCGCTCGAAGTCGGCGATCAGCGCTTTGCTCTTGTGGTCGTCGATGCACATGGCGTGCACGGCGTGAGCCGCTACTTCCTGCCGCTCACCGTCCGCTGGACCCGACATACCGCGGTCGATGGCAATCCGGCCTTTATCGTCGCGGCGGTACGGCGCGGGTCGCGTGAGGGCACGCTGGTCGATGCAAGCGGCGAGCGTAACTTTATCGCCTGTTTGCTCTCTCACATCCACGGCGCGAAAGACGTCGAGCGCGATGGAAAGCGGCTTGCGTTCCAGCCGACCGCCGCCTTTACCTCGCGGCCGCTCCAGCACTTCGAAACGGTCAACGCCAGCGAGCGCGAGCAGTCGAACACGACCGTCATCGTCGAGAACAAATACGTCGTCAAAATCCTGCGTCGCATCACCGCCGGCATTCACCCGGAGATCGAGATGGGACGCTTCCTTGCAGACGTCGCGCATTTCCAGAACGCACCGACACTCCTTGGCTCGGTTGAACTGATCGAAGGCGAGAACCGCAGCGCGCTCGCAGTGGTGCACAGCTTCATTGAAAATCAGGGCGATGCCTGGAGCGTGACCAGCGCCGCCCTCGACCGGCTCGTCGAGGAACAGCGGCTGCTTCCGCAAGAAGACGCAATGGAGGACAGCGAATCTGCCGCGCTCGTGCAGCAGCGCATTCGGCAGATCGGCAAGCGGACGGCGGAGATGCACCTTGCATTCGCCTGCGACAAAAAGAACCCCGAATTCGCTCCGGAACCGATCGTCGCGAAAGACGTCGGTCGCTGGATCGACTCGGTCCTGCACCGCGGGCAGCTCGCCTTCGGCGCTATGGAGCGTAATCATCGCCACATGCCGGAGCGCACCGCCGAGATGGCGCGGCGTCTGATCGATGCCCGCACTTCAGTTTTGAGCTACGTCGCGGAGCGGCGCGCCCTCATCCCGGGCGGGATGAAGATCCGCCATCACGGCGACTTTCATCTCGGCCAGGTGCTGCTGGCGAAGGAGGACGCTTACATTCTCGACTTCGAGGGTGAACCGCGTCGCACCCTTGAAGAACGCCGCGCGAAGGCACCGCCCGCCCGCGATGTCGCTGGCTTCGTCCGTTCGATCGATTATGCGGTGAGCGCGGCGCTCGACCGCGCCCCGAACCTCAGGCCTGAACAACGGACGACCCTGGCTACCCCGGTACGCGCCTGGGGTGAGCGGCTCAGCAACGTCTATTGGGACACGTATCAAGAAACAATCGGCGACGCTGCGCTTTGGCCTGCGAAGGAAGAGCAGAAGCGGGCTTTGCTCGATCTCTTCCTGTTGGAAAAGGCGCTGTATGAAATCGAATACGAGCTCACCAACCGCCCGGCCTGGTCGCACATCCCGATCGACGCTGCCTTGCGCATTCTCGAGCAACGCGGGGTGATCATATCATGACGTCACTTTCACACGAAGCCCGCGACGTGATCGCGGCGCGCCATTCAGATCCGTTCCATTTTCTCGGGCCGCACGACGAGAACGATCAGACCATCGTGCGCGTCTATCTGCCGGAGGCCGAGCGTGTGATCGCCCTGGTGCCGGACGGCTCCGAGCGCGAGCTCGACCGCGTTGATCCGGCCGGACTGTTCGCGGGCCCGATCGGCCAGCAGCAGTATCGCTACCGCCTGCGCGCGAAGTGGGATGGCCATGAGGTCGAACTGGAGGACCCGTACCGCTTCCCGCCGGTGCTGTCGGATTTCGACCTCTATCTGCTTGGCGAGGGCAATCATCTCAAGTTGTACGACAAGCTCGGCGCGCATCCGATGGAGATGGACGGCATCGAAGGCGTTGCCTTCGTAGTCTGGGCGCCCAATGCGCAGCGGGTGAGCGTCGTCGGCGATTTCAACATGTGGGACGGCCGCCGGCATGCGATGCGCGTGCGCGGTAACGGCTGGTGGGAGATCTTCGTGCCCGGCGCCCAAGCGGGCGACAAATACAAATATGAGATCGTAAGCCGCAACGGCACGCTGCTGCCGCTGAAATCCGATCCGGTCGGCGCTTCATCCGAGATGCGGCCATCGACCGCCTCCGCTGTGCTCGATGCGCGCAAATTGCAGCGCCCGCAGCCTGCGCCCGAGAACGTCAATGCTCTCGACCGGCCGATGTCGATCTACGAAGTGCATCTCGGCTCGTGGCGGCGCAAGGGCGACCGCGGCGAATACTGGCTGAACTATCGTGAGCTCGCCGAGCAGCTGCCCGCTTACGCCTCCGACATGGGGTACACGCATATCGAATTGCTGCCCGTCGCCGAGCATCCGTTCGACGGCTCGTGGGGCTATCAGCCGACCGGCTTATTCGCACCGACGAGCCGCTTCGGCTCGCCGGAGGATTTCATTGCGCTGGTCGACGCGATCCACAAAGCGGGCCTCGGGCTTCTGCTCGATTGGGTACCGGGTCATTTCCCCGACGACCCGCATGGGCTCGCGCATTTTGACGGCACGGCGCTCTACGAGCACGCGGATCCCCGCCAGGGCCGCCATCTCGACTGGGGCACGCTGATCTACAATTACGGGCGCGTCGAGGTGTGCAATTTCCTCGCCGCCAACGCGCTGTTCTGGCTCGATCGTTACGCCGTCGACGGGTTGCGCGTCGATGCGGTCGCCTCGATGCTCTATCTCGACTACAGCCGCCCGACCGATGCCTGGGTGCCGAACAAATACGGCGGCCGCGAGAATATCGACGCGATCGGATTCTTGCGACGCACTAACCGCGAAGTATTCGGGCATTTTCCGCAGGCGACGACCGCGGCGGAAGAATCGACCGCATGGCCAATGGTCTCGCGCCCGATCGAATGGGGCGGGCTCGGTTTCGGCTACAAGTGGAACATGGGCTGGATGCACGACACCCTGGAGTACATCTCCAAGGACCCGATCTATCGCCGCCATCACCACGGCAACATCCTGTTTGGCCTGCACTACGCCTTCTCCGAAAATTTCATCTTGCCGCTGTCGCACGATGAGGTTGTGCATGGCAAACGCTCGATCTTCGGCCGCATGCCTGGAGACGAATGGCAGCGCTTCGCCAATTTACGCACCTACTACTCGTTCATGTACGGACATCCCGGCAAGAAGCTGATGTTCATGGGCTCGGAATTCGCGCAGGACAGCGAGTGGAATCACGATATCAGTCTGCCGTGGCATCTGCTCGAGCGGCCGCAGCATCAAGGCATCCAGCGTCTCGTGCGCGATTTGAATCGCCTGTATCGCGATATGCCGGCGCTGCATGCGCTCGACTGCGATCACAACGGTTTCGAATGGCTCGTGGCCGACGACGCCAACAACTCGACCTTCGCCTGGTTGCGCAAAGGCAAGGACCCGCAGGAGCGCTGCGTCGTGGTGGTGAATTTCACGCCGCAGGTGCGGCATAATTATCACGTCCGCGTGCCGTTCGTCGGCAACTGGCGCGAAATCTTCAACTCCGATGCGTCCATCTACGGCGGCAGCAACGTGGGGAACGCCGGAGCGGTCTCCACGTTTGCGACCCGCGACAGCCCGGAGCTGCATATTGTTGTCCCACCCCTTGCCGCCCTCTTTTTCGTTCCTGAGGTCTAGCGGCCACGTTTCTGCAGGGACGCCTTTTCCGCTCGGAGCCACCTGGGACGGGCGCGGCACCAACTTCGCGCTTTTTTCCGCCAACGCCAGCAAAGTCGAACTCTGCCTTTTTGACCGCGAAGGCCGGCGCGAGACCGAGCGCATTCCGCTGCCGGAGCGCACCGACGACATTTGGCACGTCTATCTGTCGCATGTGACGCCTGGGCAACTGTATGGCTATCGCGTTCACGGGCCGTACGAACCGGATGCCGGCCACCGCTTCAATCCGCACAAGCTGCTGATCGATCCGTACACCAAACAGCTCGGCGGACATTTTACGTGGACCGACGCGCATTTCGGCTACCGCGCGGGCGCGAAGCAAGCCGACCTTTCTTTCGACCGGCGCGACAATGCGCGCGCAATGTACAAATCCGTCGTGATTGAAAGCGCGCACAGCTGGCAGCACAAGCAGCGTCCGGCGACCGCGTGGCAGGACACAATTATCTACGAGGCGCATGTCAAAGGACTGACGCAGCAGCGCGGCGATATTCCCGAGGCCGTGCGCGGCACGTATCGCGGACTTGCGGAACCGAGCGTGATCGGACACCTGAGGAAGCTGGGCGTCACCTCGATCGAGTTGTTACCAATTCACTCCTTTGTCGACGACCGCATGCTGGTCGACCGAGGCCTGCGCAATTACTGGGGCTACAACACGCTAAGCTTCTTCGCGCCGGAATCCCGTTACGCGCGCGGCCAGGCCGCAAACGAATTGCGCTCCACCATCGCGGCGCTGCATGACGCCGGCATCGAGATCATTCTCGATGTCGTCTACAACCACACCTGCGAGGGCAATCATCTCGGGCCGACGCTCTGCTATCGCGGCATCGACAACGCTTCTTACTATTGGCTGCTGCCCGATTCACCCCGCTTCTATGACGACTTCACTGGCACGGGTAACGCGCTGAAGCTTGCGCACCCGCGTGTGCTGCAGATGGTGATGGACTCCCTGCGCATGTGGGTCGAGGCCTGTCATGTCGACGGCTTCCGCTTCGATCTGGCTTCGACGCTCGGACGCGAGCGGGCTTTCGACCGCAATGCGCCGTTCTTCGCGGCCGTGATGCAGGACCCGGTTCTCGCGAACGTCAAATTGATTGCCGAACCGTGGGACATCGGCCTTGGCGGCTATCAGGTCGGGGCGTTTCCGACCGGCTGGTCGGAATGGAACGACGTCTACCGCCGCACCGCGCGGCGCTTCTGGCGCGGGGAAGGCAACATCATCGGCGACATGGCGCACGCGATGACCGGCTCGGCGCTGCAATTCCAGCACGACGGTCGCGGACCGCGCTCGAGCATCAACCATACCACCGTGCACGACGGCTTCACGCTGGCCGATCTGTTCAGCTACGAGCAAAAGCACAACGAGGCAAACGGCGAGGACAATCGCGACGGCTCCGACGACAATCTTGGCTTCAATTGCGGCGTCGAAGGACCAACCGTCGACGAGGAGATCATCGCGCTTCGTCGCCAGTTGCGGCGCAATCAACTCGCTTGCCTCTTTCTGGCGCAGGGCGTGCCGGTGCTGCTCGCCGGCGATGAGGTCGGCAATGGCCAGAGCGGCAATAACAATGCCTACTGCCAGGACAATGAGGTCGGGTGGGTCGACTGGTCGAACTCAGGCACGCCCGACGACCTCAGCGGCTTCATTGGGCATTTGGTCGCGCTGCGCCGGCGCTGTCCGCAGCTCAAGCCGTATCGCTGGCTGCAGGGCAAGAAGCCCGACGGCTCTTACGACGTGAAGTGGCTCACGCCAGAGGGCACGGAAATGAAGGAAAGCGACTGGAATTTTCCGGACGGACGCTTTCTCTCCTACGTGCTCGCACCACTGACGCAAAGCGGAGAGCCGCTGTTCATCGTGCTGAACGGGGCTGATCACGAGGTGGAGGCCATCGCGCCGGACTGGCCGGGCGCGAAATCCTGGCGACCGGTGCTGGACACCAGTGATTGCGAACGTCCAGATACGTTGCGCGTCGGCGAGGCATGGACGACACCCGCGCGGTGCGTGCTTGCATTCATAGGCAAGCCATGACGCGCTTCGGGCCGCTGATCGAGACGGACGGCGTTACGTTTCGCCTGTGGGCGCCTGCTGCCCGTAATGTGCAAATCATGTTGGACCGTCCGATACCCATGCAGACGCGCGACGGGTGGTTCGAGGCGCACGTGCCCGGCGCCGGTCCCGGAACGCGTTATCAATTTCGAATCGACGGTGAGCTCAACATTCCCGACCCGGCGTCACATTTCCAGCCCAACGACGTACACGGCGCGAGCGAGGTAGTTGACCACACTTACGACTGGCGATGCACCGGTTGGAAAGGCCGCCCATGGGAGGAGGCTGTCTTCTCAGAAGTGCATGTTGGGACGTTCACGCGCGAGGGCACGTTTCGAGCTGTCATCGATAGGCTCGATCATCTGAAGGAAACCGGCATCACTGCGCTGGAGTTGATGCCGCTATCCGATTTTCCCGGTCGCTGGAATTGGGGCTACGACGGTGTGCTGCCCTTTGCGCCGGATTCCGCTTATGGGCGCCCGGAGAACCTGAAGGCATTGATCGATGCTGCGCACGCGCGCGGCCTGATGGTATTCCTCGACGTCGTCTACAATCACTTCGGTCCGGAAGGGAATTATCTGCACCGCATCGCGCCGCAGTTCTTTGCGGAGGCAATTACGCCGTGGGGCGTCGCCATCAATTACGAGGAGCCGGAAGTGCGCGGTTATACGATCGAGAACGTACTACACTGGCTGAAGAACTACCGCGTCGACGGGCTGCGTTTCGACGCCGTGCATGCGATCGTAACGCCGGGCGAACCCGACATTCTCTCTGCCATCAGTAGGGCGGCCGGACAACTCGCGGCGACGACCGGTCGGCACATTCATCTGGTGCTAGAGAACGACGACAACTGCGCCGCAATTCTCGATCCGCGTGAAGACCCGCCCGCAGGTCATTATCGCGCGCAGTGGAACGACGATTATCACCACGGCTGGCACGTGTTTCTCACGCACGAGAACGCCGGCTATTACCGCGATTACGGCAATGCCGCGGCTTGCATCGCCCGCGCATTGAAGGATGGCTTTGCTTATCAAGGCGAGGCTTCACAGCACCGCGAGGGCAAATTGCGTGGCGAAGCGAGCGCGCATCTGCCGCCCGGTGCGTTTGTCGATTTTCTGCAGAACCACGACCAGATCGGCAATCGTCCAGAGGGCGACCGGCTCAGCGTGATCGCGAAGCCGGACGCGCTCGCCGCCGCCCTCGCCATCTTACTGCTGCAGCCCTCGCCACCCCTCTTGTTCATGGGCGAGGAATGGGGCGCGACCGAGCCATTCCCCTTCTTCTGCGATTTCACAGGCGAACTGGCAGATGCCGTACGCAACGGCCGCAAGAGGGAATTTGCCGAGACCTACGCCAAGCATGGCGGCGCCGACATTCCCGATCCGCTGGCGCAATCGACCCGCGATGCTGCTGTGCTCGATTGGGGCGCGCGGGTGCTCGCGCCTCATGCCGAGCGCCTTGCATTGGCGCGCGCACTTCTCACGGCGCGGCGTGATTTAGTAGTTCCACTCGTAAGGAAGATGACAGGCGAAAGCGATGCGGACATGCACGATGCCGTTCTGCGCGCATCGTGGCGCGCGAGCGACCAGGCGCTGCATCTCCTCGCCAATTTGAGCGAGACGACGCGTCCCTGTCATGCTTTGAACTGGGGTACGCACATCTGGGGCGGGCCGCCACCCGTGACATTGCCGCCGTGGTCCGTCTATGCGGGCGTCGGAGGCGCGTAATGGCGCCGACCATACCGCTCGCGACGTATCGGCTTCAGCTCACCAAAGACTTCGGCTTTGACGATGCGGCGAAGCTCGTCCCCTATCTGAAGCAACTCGGGGTTACGCACCTTTATGCCTCGCCATTCCTGAAGGCGCGGCCCGGTTCGACCCACGGCTATGACATCGTCGATCACGATAAACTCAATCCCGAACTCGGCGGCGAAGCCGCGTTCGAGCGCCTCAGCGCGGCCCTCAAGGAGTACGATCTCGGCCTCATCCTCGATTTTGTACCGAATCACATGGGCGTCGGCCGTGCGGATAACGCGTGGTGGCTCGACGTGCTCGAATGGGGCCAGAAGTCGCCGCACGCGCAGAGCTTCGACATCGATTGGCATGCGCTACCGTATTGGCGGCATCCCGGCGTGCTGCTGCCCATCCTCGGCAAGCCGTACGGCGACGCGCTGCAGTCGGGCGACATCGAATTGAAATACGATCCCGCGACCGGCAGCTTCGCGGCCTGGTATTTCGAGCACAAGCTGCCGATCACGCCGCGGCGCTACAGCGAGATGCTGCGCACCATTGTCACTGCGGCAAACGCGGAGGGCGAACTTGCCGGCCACGCTCTTATCACGCTGGCACACGAACACCGCAATCCGAACAGCCCGGATTACCGCGGCGGCTGCGAATTGAAGCGGCGGTTGAAGGAAATCGAGGGCGGCGCCGATGTGATCGCGCGCGGACTGTCCGCTTACCGCAGCGACACGGAAGCGGGCGCGCGCATGCTGCACCTACTGCTTGAGCGGCAGAATTACCGGCTTGCTTGCTGGCGCGTCGCATTCTCGGCGGTGAACTACCGGCGCTTCTTCGACATCAACGATCTCGCCGGCATTCGCGTCGAGGCGCCGGCCACCTTCCGCGCGATTCATACGCTCGTCGCCCGACTGATTGCGCAGGACAAACTGCAGGGCCTGCGGCTCGACCACATCGACGGTCTTCGCGATCCGGCGCAATACACACGCCGCCTGCAGCTGCTCGTGCGCAAGATGCGCAAGGAGCACGGGCTTCCGCCGCAGTTCTATATCATCGTCGAAAAGATCCTCGGCGATGGTGAGGACATGCCGAATCTGCCGGGCGTCGACGGCACGACCGGTTACGAATGGCTCAATACGATCTCACGCGTGCTGTTGGACGGAAACGGGCTCGCGACGCTCGATCGCACATGGCGCGACTTCACCGGCGAGCGCGTCGAATTCCACACCATTGTCGAAGCCGCAAAACTGCGCATCATCGACTCGATCTTGGCGAGCGAGTTCACCATGCTCGCGCGCGCTCTCGCACGCATCGCGGCGGGACATTTCTCCACCCGCGATTTCACGATGTATCGCCTGCGCGCCGCGCTGCAGCTCTATGTGATCGAGTTTCCCGTCTACCGGACCTACGTGACCGCGGCCGGCGCAAACCCGCGCGACCGTAAGCTGATCGAGGAGACGATCGAGCGCGCCCGTGTGCGCTGGACCGCGCCAGACCCGAACATCTTCGATTTCCTGCGCGACGTGATCACTCTCGATCTCGCCGCCAACCCCGGCTATAGCGCGCCGCGCGTGCGTAACTTCGCGTTCAAGCTGCAGCAGTTCACCGGACCTTTAATGGCGAAGTCGCTCGAGGACACGAGCTTCTATCGCTATCACCGGCTGCTCGCGCTCAACGAAGTCGGCGGCGAGCCAGACGCGTCTGCCCTGACGCTCGACGACTTCCATATGCGCCTGCGCGCGCGCGCCGAAACCGCACCCGGCGGCCTCACTGCAACTGCGACGCACGACACAAAGCGCGGCGAGGACGCGCGCACGCGCATTCTCGCGCTGTCCGAATTGCCGGAGGAATGGAGCGCGGCGGTGCGGGAATGGAGCGAGATGAACGCGCCGCTCGCGCGTATCGAAAACAACATCCGGCGGCCGAGCCGTGGACACGAGTACATGCTCTACCAGGCGCTGATCGGCGCCTGGCAGGGCACGCCGGACGACGAGTTCACTCAGCGCATGCAGGGGTACGCGCTGAAAGCAGCACGCGAGAGCAAGCAGGAGACGAACTGGACAAATCCGAACGAGACCTATGAACGTGGACTGCAAGACTTCGTCGCTGGAATCCTCGATCCGCGCCGCTCAGCCTCCTTCATCGACAACTTCTCGCACTTTGCCAGGCGGACCCAGTTGCTGGGCGCGCTGAACGGACTATCTCAACTCGCGCTCAAAACGCTCATTCCAGGCGTGCCGGATTTCTACCAGGGCACAGAGTTGTGGGACCTGTCGCTGGTTGATCCCGACAATCGCCGCACTGTTGATTTCGGTTGGCGCGCGGGCGAGCTTGGCCCGGCGACGCAGATCGAGCAGCTCGCGAGCGAATGGTGGGACGGACGCCTAAAGCTCGCACTCACCGCCGCGCTGCTGCGAATCCGGCGGGAGTTTGCGGACCTTTTCCAGCACGGCGCTTATGAGCCCGTCGCCGTCGCAGGCCCGCATGCGCCGCATGTCATCGCGTTCTCTCGCACGTATGAAACTCGTGGCATTTTGGTTGCTGCCGGCCGGCATCTCGCGCAGCTGACTAGTGGCGGTATGCATTGGCCGAAGGAATGGAACGGTGCTCTGCAACCGAGTGCAGCTAAGAAATACCGGGACACACTTGGAACCGGCGCCGACAATTTGGAACTTTCCGTTCTGTTTCGCGCGCTTCCAGTTGCGGTTCTTGTGAACTCATAACGGTTCGTAATTTCTCGGCAAGCGCTGCTTATCGCAGCTTATCTTTGCACGTTTGTGATCGATGCGTGGAACTTCTTCCCTGACATTTCGTTCACGTTGCAAGCCGCCGCACGCGCGGCGTTCTCACAGCAATGGGGAGGATTCCTGGTGGACATCGTTGTTTCCAATCGGGTGGCACGGGTCACACCGGGTGGACCAATGATAGGAGGACTGGCCTCAGCCCTGCTCCCCGCCGTTCGCAAATCCGGAGTCGTGTGGTTCGGCTCGAGCGGCAAAACGCGCAGGACCGCATCGGGGGCGACGCCGTTCGTGCAGGTTGAATCTTACGGACGGGGCACGATCGCCACGGTCGATCTTCCTGACCAGCATTATGCCGGCTTCTACGAAGGCTATGCGAATTCGGCGCTGTGGCCGCTCCTGCATTCGCGGCCTGACCTCGCTCGCCCGTGCGGCACCGATTACCGTTCCTACCTCGAAGTGAACGCCTATGTGGCGCGGACGCTGGCCGCCTTCGGCGGCTCGGACGCGACGTTCTGGATTCACGATTATCATTTCCTGCCGCTCGCGCGCGATCTGCGCGATGTCGGCATCATGGGCGAAATTGGCTTCTTCCTGCACACGCCTTGGCCGGAGCGGCACGTCATCGCCCAGCTCCCGCAATATCGCGAGCTCGTGCAGTCGATGCTCGCCTACGATCTGATCGGTTTCCAGACGGATGCGGATCGAGACAACTTTGCTGACCTGTTGCGTTATGACCTGCGCCAGCCGGGCTCCGGACTCGTGTTCCGCACACGACGGGGCGCGTGCCGGCTCGCCACCTTCCCGATCGGCATTGATGCGCCGGAGTTTGCGGCCAGCGCCAAACAATCGCTCGACAATCCGGAGGTGCGCCGCCTGCACAACAGTCTCGGCGGCGCCAAGCTGATCATCGGCGTCGATCGCATTGATTATTCGAAGGGCCTTACCCAGCGCATCCAGGCGTTCGACCGTCTGCTCAAGCGGCATCCGAAGCTCCGTCGTCAGGTCGCCATGCTGCAGATCGCGGTGCCTTCACGCGAAACAATCAAGACCTATCGCGAATTGCAGGATGAAGTCGCGCGGCTCGTCGGTCAGGTGAATGGCACGCACGGCGAAGTCGACTGGACGCCGTTGCGTTATCTGACCAAAGGTTACGGCCAGGCGATCCTGGCCGGCTTCTATCGCGTGGCCGCGATCGGCTTGGTGACGCCGTTGCGAGACGGGATGAATCTCGTCGCCAAGGAATACGTTGCCGCGCAGAATCCGGATGACCCGGGCGTACTGGTGCTATCGAAATTCGCCGGCGCCTCGCACGAACTCGACGCGGCGCTGCTCGTTGATCCGCGCGACGCCGACGCGGTCGCGGTGCAGATCGCGGCAGGACTTGCGATGCCGCGCAGCGAGCGCCGCGCGCGCTGGCAGCAGATGGCCGACCGGCTCGCACGCCACTCTATTCACCGCTGGTTCGCGAGCTTCCTGGATGAGCTCAAGACGCTGCGTCCCGTCGCGGTGCCGCTCGCGCCCGCGAAGGTCGCGCCGCCCGTACCTGCGGTGCATGAGCGCGAGCGCGAGAACGCGCGCTTCGTGCAGAGCTAAATTTCAAGTTATCGGAGCCGTGAATGGCTGAGATCGGCCACCGTCGCTGGGCGATCGCGGAAGGCTACAGACCGAGCCAGAGCGTCAGCCAAGAGCATGCCCTCGTCTCGCACGAGACATGTTGCATGCTGAACGCGAGCGAGCGCGAAGCCGATATCGAAATCATGCTGTATTTCGAAGACCGGGGCCCGGTCGGACCCTATCGCGTCAAGCTGGGCGCACAAACGCACGCTGCACCTGCGTTTCAACGATCTCACGAATCCCGAGCCGGTGCCCCGCGATACGAGCTATTCATCCGTGATCGTTTCGAGCGTACCGATCGTCGTGCAGCACACGCGGCTCGACTCTCGGCACCCCAGCATCGCGCTGCTGTCCAACGACCGCGTATCACGAGGGTTGAACTGGCAGCTATTTCCACCTTCTCGCCTTGCCGGTGAGGCACCTGATCGCCTTCACTTTGGTCAGTGAGCGTCGGAAATTCGCCTTCGTTCAGCACTGACTGTTATGGCTCGATTGGCTCGCCTTCCGGACTGAGCGCATCGTCGGAGGCGATCGGATCGTCTTCGACCACATCCCCGCCTCGCGCGCCGGTGGGCACCAACGTGTACCCTTCTCCTGCTACCGAAAAATATCGGAACGATTTTTTGCGCCCGTTGTTGCCCAAGGGAGCCCTGGCTCCTCCCCTCCCCTCAGGGTTCAACCAGCCTTGAAACCCCGGCGCCATAAGCCGGGCTTCTTTTTACAATTCGAAAAAGAGTCGCGCTTACCTGCGCCGCGCGGGCGGATCGCGGCTCAAATTCTGCGCGGCGAGTTCATCGAGATAATCCTGCCAATACGCCGCACGGTTCTGGCCGACATCGCGTAGGTAATCCCAGCCGTAGATGCCGGTGGAGTGCATGTCGTCGAAGACGAGTCGCACCGCATAATTGCCGACCGGCAGCACTTCCAGAATCATCACGTCGCGCTTGCCGGGCACGGTCTTTCGCTCTTCCGGCGCATGCCCTTGCACCTCGGCGCTCGGGCTCTTCACGCGCAGATATTCCGCGGAGAGATCGTAGCGTTCGCCGGTGTCGAACGCGATCGCGAGAATCCGTTTGTCTTTGCTTAGACGCAGTTCGGTTGGCCAAGGTTCGGTCATGCGCGCGTTCTAGCGCGCTGCGCGTCAGTTCACAAACCGAACTTCACCGGCGGCGGCGACGTCAGAGCCGCCGAGTTCACCCGCGCGCGTGCGGAAAGTGTCGGTACGCAGGAAGCGCGTCAGCGCCTGCAGCGGCGCGCCGAAATAGTCACGCTGGCGCATCAGGAGATCGAACGGTTCCCAGAGGGCGGGCACGAAATCGCGTCCGGCGCTCACCGCGACGGAGCGCGTTGCGATGCCGCAGTCGGCACGGCCGGCGCGGATCGCCTGCGCAACGTCCGGACCGGTGGGACACATCGGCTCGGTTGCAAGTTTCTCGGCCGGCGGTTTCGCTTGCTTCAACAACGCGAGGAACAACAACTGGGCGCCAGCGCCTTTCGGCCGCTGCGCCATACGTGCGCCTTTGACGACCACGTCAGCGACGCATCCGATCTTGACTGGATTGCCGTTCGCAACGAGAAACCCCTGCTCACGGCGGCAGAAGCCGATCAGCACAGCCTCCTGCAGATCGCCGCGCGCCTCGATCGCGGCAACATTCGCATCGGCCGCGGGATCGTCGAGCGCATGCAGATGAATCGCCGCGGCAATCGTTTCTCCCGCGACGAGCCGCTCAATGCCGGCTTCGCTCCCTTCAGAGGCTCGCCAGCCCCGAGCCGCTCTCGCGGAGCGCCCATTCGAGCAGCAGGTCGTGGCTGCCGCCGACGATCGGCGCCCGCTGCGGGGCATACCGGGCGGACGCTGCACATTCGCCGCAAGAGCGATCAAGCCCCGCTTTTGGAAAAAGCCACTTGCCCGTGACCTTCGTACAGGGGATCGCACCCTCGGCCACCATGTCGTAAATCTTGCGCTCCTTCAGGCGCAGGGCAGCCTCGGCGGTGGTAAGGAGGTCCATCGGATCACGACGGCCGCTGCGGCGGCGACAATTGCGCAAGCCGCGCTTTCAAGTCGAACGACAGGTCGGCAGCTTCATCGGGCGTGATCGTCTGCCCCGCGGCCAGTAGCCGGCGCCCGAACATGTGGTCGGCCGGCTTATTGACGGATTCGATGCCGACCAAAGTGCCACCACGGAAGCAGAACACCGAGAACGCGCTAGAGCGCGGATCGCCCCGCAGCACCGAGCGGTCGCATCCGGCGGTCAAGCCGACCATCTGCAATTTCAAATCACGCTGATCGCTCCAGAACCACGCCACGGCGGCATAGTCGGTCGGCTGCCTGGCGATGCACTTGGCCACGCAGCGGCCTTGGTCGATCGCGTTCTGCACGGACTCCAGGCGAATGCGTTTCCCAGTCGCGGCATCCGGAAAAGACGCGCAGTCGCCGACCGCCGAAATCGCCGGATCGGACGTCAGCAGCCGCGCATCTACCGCGATGCCGTTGTCGATCGCGAGGCCGGCCTCGCGCGCTAGTCCGGCGGCCGGTTCGATGCCGATGCCGACGAGCACCAGGTCCGTCGGTATCTCCCCGCCCTCCGCGGTCGTGACGCTTGCGACGCCCGTGCTGCCGCCCTCGATCGCCGCAAGGCACGTGTTCAGTTTCAAATCGACGTCCCACCCGGTGTGCGCCTCGGCGAAGAATTGTGACATCGCGGGCGACACTGCGCGGCTCATACAGCGTGCGAGCGGTTCGATGACGGTCACTTGCTTGCCGAGTTTGCTGGCGACGGCGGCAAGCTCCAGGCCGATGAACCCGGCGCCGGCGACCACGACCGACTGTGCCGCGGCAAACCGCTGCTTGATCGCGTCGGCGTCCGCACGCGTGCGCAGATAGAGGACGCCGGGAAGCTCGGCGCCGCGCAACGGCAGCGCGCGGTTATGCGCGCCGGTCGCGAGCACGAGGTGATCGTAGGCAATGCTTCTGCCAGACGCGAGCTTGACGTGTCGGGTCACACGATCGATCGCGGTCGCGCGATCGCCGGTGCGCAGGTCGATCGAATGCTTCTCGTAATAATTGCCTTGCCGGAGCAGCAGCCGGTCTGCGGTGGTTTCGCCGAGCAGGTAGGCCTTCGATAACGGCGGACGCTGATAGGGCGCGTCCTGTTCCTCGCCGAGAAGAACGACGGGCTCTGCGTACCCGGCTTCCCGTAGCGAGGCGGCAACCTGGTAGCCGCCCTGACCTGCACCGATAATTACCGTCCCCGCCGCCGGCATCGAACGCGCCTCACGCACCTACCCAGAGCGGCGGAGTTTGTATCCGGATTTCGGCCTTACGCCAGAGTGGCGTCAGAGGACGCTAGACGGCCTCAAGCACGCGCGCGGAGCGGCGGCCGCGTTTAGTGACGGCAAGAGCCGGTGGAATGATGCTCACGTCTATGTCGGCGCAGAAGCAGGTCGCGGCCTTGCGCTTGCTCAGCGTGATGCGGCGGCCATCGGGAAATTCGACGAATCGGTGCACCTGGCCCCCATGGCTCTCGAGCACATATTTCGTGCCCTCGGGGAACCGGGTCGGCAACCGGCCGGATTTACGCATGGTCTGCTCCTCCTGTGCCTCCATTCGCTGGTATGAACGTTTCGGTTCAGTGACGGGTTCAGCGGCCGTCCTGAGTTGTACCCGTTATCCACCGGCTGATTGCTGCTTTTTAGGCAGCCGTCCGGCCTGCCCAGCGTTTGGACAGCGCGGATTGAATTTCGCGGAACCGGTATCAAATAAAGCGCCTAGGTGATCCATGACGGATTTTCCCAACAAATGGATGTGGTCCGAGGCCTGCGAGATGCTGGCCCGGGCCGAACGGCTGCACCGGGAGTTCTTCCGGCCGACCGCCTCCGCTCCCCTGCAGCCCGCATGGGAGCCGCCGGTGGACGTGCTGGAAACGGAACGGGCCGTGCTGGTCCTGCTCGCTTTGCCCGGGGTTGATCCGGACCGGGTCGAGGCGGTGATCGACGAAGACTGCCTGGTCGTCGTCGGCCTGCGCGTGCTGCCACCCGAACTGCAGACCGCAGTCATCCACCGGCTCGAACTGCCGCAAGGGCGCTTCGAGCGGAGAGTCCGTCTTCCGGCGGGCCACTATTCGGCCGTCGGACGAGCCATGAAAAATGGCTGTCTGGTGATCACGCTTGAGAAAGCAGGGACTTACCGTGGCTGAACTTGAAAACAACTTGCGATCGCTGAACCCCGAGGGACCTGCGGGCAACGAGTCCGCTGGTGGTCGCTCGGAACAAAATCTGCCATCTCTGCCGCCCGACGCGATGATCATCGTGCCGGTGCGCAACTTTGTGCTGTTTCCCGGCATGGTGATGCCGGTTACTGTAGGCCGCACGAAATCGGTTGCCGCCGCGCAGCAGGCCGTGCGCGAGCAGAAGCCGGTCGGCATTTTGAAGCAGCGTGATGCTGACATAGCCGATCCGACGCCCATCGATATGCATCGCATGGGCACCGTGGCGAATGTCGTGCGCTACATTACCGGTGCCGACGGGAGCAATCATCTCGTCTGCCACGGCGAGCAGCGTTTCCAGGTGCTCGAATTCTTGAGCGGCTGGCCGTTCCTGGTCGCGCGCGTCTTGCGCATTCCCGAGGTTTCGACGCGCACGCCCGAGGTCGAGGCGCGCTTCCTGCACCTGCAACGACAGGCGCTGGAATCGGTGGAGCTCTTGCCGCAGGCGCCGCAGGAATTGGTGGGCGCGATCCAGAACATCGCCGAGCCCGGCGCACTCGCCGATCTCGCCGTCTCCTACATGGACATCAAACCTGAGGAGAAGCAGGAGATCCTCGAGACGGTGGACGTGTCCGCGCGCATGGACAAGGTCTCGCGCCTGCTTGCGCAGCGCCTCGAAGTGCTGCGGCTGTCGGCTGAGATCAGCAAGCAGACCAAGGCTGCGCTCGACGAGCGTCAGCGCGAGGTTCTGCTGCGCGAGCAGATGGCCGCAATCCAGAAACAGCTTGGCGAAGGCGAGGAAGGCAAGGCCGCCGAACTGGCCGAGCTAGAAAAGAAAATCGCGGCAGCCGGAATGCCGAAGGACGTCGAAGATCAGGCGCTCAAGGAATTGCGCCGGCTGCACCGCATGCCGGAAGCGCAAGGCGAATACGGGATGGTGCGCACCTATCTCGATTGGCTGATCGAACTCCCGTGGAAATTGGAGGACGAGACGCCGATCGACATCAAGGACGCGCGGCGCATCCTCGACGCCGATCACTACGGGCTGGAGAAGATCAAGCGGCGGATTGTCGAATACCTCGCCGTGCGCAAGCTCGCGCCTGCGGGCAAGGCGCCGATCCTCTGCTTCGTCGGCCCTCCAGGCGTGGGCAAGACCTCGCTGGGCCAGTCGATCGCGCGGGCGATGAACCGCAAGTTCGTGCGTGTGTCGCTCGGCGGCGTGCATGACGAGGCGGAAATCCGCGGCCACCGGCGCACCTATATCGGCGCGCTGCCGGGCAACATCATCCAGGGCATCCGCAAGGCGGGTTCACGCAATTGCGTGATGATGCTCGACGAGATCGACAAGCTCGGCCGTGGAATCCAGGGCGACCCGTCGGCGGCGATGCTGGAGGTGCTCGATCCGGAACAGAACCATACGTTCCGCGACAATTATCTCGGCGTGCCGTTCGATCTGTCGCGCGTGGTGTTCATCGCGACCGCGAACATGCTCGATAGCATTCCGGGCCCGTTGCGCGACCGCATGGAGATCATCAGCCTCGCCGGCTACACCGAGCAGGAGAAGCTGCAGATCGCCTCGCGTTATCTCGTCCGCCGCCAGTTGGAGGCGAACGGGATAAAAGAGGATCAGGTCGAGATCACCGAGGCCGCATTGCGTGAAATCATCCACTACTACACACGCGAAGCGGGTGTGCGGAATCTGGAGCGCGAGATTGGCAAGGCGTTGCGGCATGCTGCCGTGCGCATTGCCGAGGGCAGCGCAGATCACATCCGCATCGACGCGGGCGATCTCGCGACGATCCTAGGGGCCCGGCAGTTCGAGAGCGAAGTCGCCATGCGCACGAGCGTGGCTGGCGTCGCAACCGGGTTGGCCTGGACGCCGGTCGGCGGCGACATCTTGTTCATCGAGGCGACGCGGCTGCCCGGCTCCGGACGATTGATCCTCACCGGCCAGCTCGGCGACGTCATGAAAGAGAGCGCGCAGGCCGCACTCTCGATCGTGAAGAACAGGGCGAGCCTGTTCGGCATCGACGAGGCGCGCTTCGAGAGAAGCGACATCCACGTGCACGTCCCGGCGGGCGCGATCCCGAAGGACGGGCCGAGCGCGGGCGTCGCGATGTTCATGGCGCTCGTTTCGCTGATGACCGAGCGCACGATCCGAAGCGACACGGCCATGACAGGCGAGATCAGCCTGCGCGGTTTGGTGCTGCCGGTCGGAGGCATCAAGGAGAAGGTCGTTGCAGCAGCCGCCGCAGGGTTGAAGCGCGTGATGCTGCCCGCGCGTAACCGGAAGGATTTCGAGGACATTCCGGAAGAAGCGCGCAAGCAGCTCGAGTTCGTCTGGCTCGAGCGCGTCGACGATGCGGTCTCTGCGGCACTGGAGCCGAAGCATACCGACGCTCCGGCCTCCGCGCCTGAGCCGGAAATCGAAGGCGTGCCTTAATCGAATGCGATGCCCGGTCTGTCCCGGGCATCGCTCATTAGTCTGGTCCAGGTGACAACGGCCGGGTTTGACCCGGCCGATGCCGTTTTAGAATGGCTGTCACTCGACGAATGCAACCTTCTTCCGCTCGCCGGCGTATTTCACCAGCGCGAGGAAGCGAAACTCCGTCACCTCGTACGGACCCGTCATGGTCGGCGCCGTCCCATCATGCGAGCAGCGCAGGTTGCGGGTGTGACGGGTGTTGCCGCCGCGGTAGAAACTGGACGCCGCTTCCAGCACTACCACACGCCGGCCGGCGCGCGCCGCCGTAATCGCCGCAGTCAGGCCGGCATTGCCGCCGCCGAGCACCACGACGTCGAAATGTTTGCTCAGGGAGGGGTACATCGCGAGCCCTTAAACAGAACCCGCATGCAGATCAATGGAACAGCCCCGGCCGTCCAGACGTTTGTTCCGGGAGACCGCGACGACGGAGGTTCGTATGCACATCATCCCACGCAACATGCCGGTCCGGCTTGCCAAAGCCCGCGCCGCGACATCGGAAATCGACAGCTTCGGCGCTTGGATCAGCTGTCTCGTCGTATTCGCCTCGGTCACGGCTGTGATCGTTGTCTGGCAGAACTTCTATGACCACGCCTATTCGCTCGCGACCAGTGCGCATCCGCACGCGATCACGTCGGCCCTGGCGGAGAAATAGCGTTGCGGCGAGGATGAGCGGCATCGCGCGCTACGAGACTTCGAAAACATCGTCCCCGCCGCCGCGTGGGCTGGCACATGGACCTCGATAGCTGGAAACGTCGTAGCCGCCCCTATCATTCTTGGCTTCTTTGTATGGAACGACCTGGGCAGTTCGCCCACAACCTCCACGCCGTTGGCCACGGCAACCACTCCCAGCCCGACTACCGCGCGATGACGTAAGCCTCCGCGAGCGCGGACGAGTTTGTATCTTTAATGTCACAGGGGGACGGAAAGCTTGCCGCCATCTCTGAAGTGGCCGGCTTGATTGTGGGCACGCACTGCCATGCCGTCAGACTTGAATCGCTTCGTGACAGCATAGCGCCGCTCAGCGGCAAGCCGCTGAACGGCTTCAGGCGGGCACCGCGAAGCACCCCGCCAATGACAGACCAACTGAATTTTGGGCGGTGGGGGCCGCGCTTTTGCGGCGGCTCGGACCGTCAGGCCCGTCGGCGGCGATGGCCCATCGAGAGGCCGAGCGAGTAGGCCTTCATGCGGATGGTCGCTTCCGTCCGCTTCAGCAATTTTGAGACTTTCGACACCGGCAGCATTTCGCGGGAAAACTTTTTCAGCGCCTTCAAATCGGCGTCCGTCCAGCGCTTGTATGAGCGTGTCTTCTTTCGTTTCTTAGCCATTTGATGATTCCAAATGTGAGAGGGAGGCGCGTATAGTGCACATTTCAATTCGCATGTCTACCCATGCAGGCGGTAAAATCGTCTGGTAAAGCAAATTTGTGTATGGATATTTACAATCCGCCCTGAGCGTCTGGTTTTTCAGATCGAAAAATAGAGTTTGACCTTTATATTGCGCGCAGACGTTGTGCAATTCGCCTCCGTCGACCGAATTTGCACAAAATGGCAACCGGATCGAGGATCGGGCTGCTGTCGAAGCCGCCTCTGGGCGCACCCGCTATGTCAATTCGGCTCCCCGTCGGGGGGCCGGATCGAGCCATCCACAGGCGGAACCTTGTGGCGCAAGGTGGTTTTCTTGACGGCGGATTAACGATACAACCGCCGGGAACCCGGGCCGATCGCCCCAAATACATTGGAAATGATCTTGTTTCATTCATTTATTCTGGTCGTGGTGGGGCTTGCCTTTGAGGCGCGGATCGCCGGCACAAGCAGAGGCACCACGATTTGCTGCCGGAGGGGCGATGCAGCGGCCCATGCCATCACACATGCGCTGGACGATCCCTCCTGCCGCGGCGTCATCAGTCTTGGCATTGCCGGCGGCCTCGATCACCGGCATCCCAGCGGAACACACCTCGTCGCCTCACACGTGATTGCCGGCAATGAGGCCATTCCGACACACGGCCCATGGTCGCAGACGCTGCTCAAATCCTGCACAGCCGCGGTGCATGCTCCTATCGTCGGCAGAGACCATGTGGTCATCGATCCGGAGGAAAAGCGCGAGTTGTTCACCAGAACCGGTGCGGCCGCAGTTGACACGGAGTCGCACACGACCGCGGTGATGGCGCGCGAACGAGGCCTGCCGTTCACATGCCTTCGCATCGTGGCTGATCCGGCGCATCGGCGTGTGCCGAACGCCGCAATGTCGGGCCTGCGCGAAGATGGCCGCGCTTACCCGGCCGGCGTTATGCGCGCGCTGCTACGGCGTCCGCACGAGACGCGCGCCTTGCTCGCGATCGCACGCGATACTTGGCGTGCGCGCCGCATGCTTGCCCGCGCCGTGGCATTGGCCGGCGACCACTTAGGCTTGCCGCCCCCACAGGTATCTGCCGCACTCCTGGAGCAAATTGACGCAGGCGACGCCATTCCGAGTCCAGCTGCCGAGTGATTCAATTTAGAGTAGCCTCGAACTGATCGGCCACTGCGCCCTTAGTTGATCCCGCTCCGGTCTCGGCAGGCGATACCCGCAGTTGCCGCTGGGAGGCAGCCCGCACTGCGCATTGCGGGCGCATTCGCCGCAGGTAAATTCATCGGCCTGCGGTGCCGCAATCAACCTGGCGATGGCATGCGCAGTAGATTGAAAGGACCGGAGAAGCGTGTGCATTGGCAAGCTCAATCTCGGAATTCCGCTCAATATTCCCTGAGCGGCGCGGGCACGCATTGACACGGCTCAATTGGACCCCCGAACAAGCGCGGCACGCGGAACCGGGAAGAGATCCCGCGGGACCAATAACTTACCGACAATTAAAGAAGCTAAAGAAGCGCCGCTTATCGAGCTTCTCCCGCGTCAGCGTGGAGTTCTGTGCCTGCGCCGCGCTGGCATATGCCAGAGAGATTTGATTGGTTTCCGCGTAAAAAGGCTTCAAGAATTTTTTTTGAACATCTAAAGCCTCGCCATGAACAATGATTTTGTTCCGCTAGTTAACGGTAGGCGCTGTTAGTGGCGGGCGACGAGCTGACCCGTCACGGTCGGGATCAGTGTAATCGGCTAAGTTGCCAGAAGCGCCCTACGTCGCGGCGCGCGACTCTCAAAAGCTATTGCAATTTTCAAAAGGAACCAGTGTCTTAAAAGGGGTCAGGACCCGTAGATGACATAGGAACAGAGCTTGAACATGGACTCGCATAGGGCGAGGCCTTGTCTCCATCCTATGTAACCAATTGTGTTATCTGTATTTTTTCAGTTCTCGCGCAAAGCTCGCGCCCCGGCGCGCCCGCTACTTCGTCAAGATCACGAAGGGGCTCCGCCTCGGCTAACCGCAGCGCGGGCACGGGCACATGGATCGCCCGGTACTACGTCGGCCAGTCGGCCTATGAGACGACCGCGCTGGGGTTGGCCGACGACCAGACCGCTGCGGATAAGGTGAAGGTCTTCGACTATTGGCAGGCGCAGGAGAAGGCGCGCGCGTGGGGAGAGCGGCAGCGCCCGATCCAGAACGGGGTGATCCAGGCAGGCCCCTACTCCGTCGGCGACGTAACACGCGACTATCTCGAAGCACTCGATGCGGAGAAAGGGCCGCGCGCCAAACGCAATGCCAAGTAGGCCGTCGTCGACGCCATCCTGCCGGAACTCGGCCCCGTGCTGGTCGAAGATCTCACCGCCGAACGAATTTTGCGCTGGCGTAACCAGCATGCCTCCTGGCCGAAGCGGGTGCACACGAAAGCCCACGCCGTCCGTCCGGCTACCAAGGAAACCCCGGACGGCGATGACACTCGCCGTAAGCGCAGGGCGACGGCGAATCGCATTCTGACGATCCTGAAGGCCCTCCTGAACCATGCCTTCTCCAGAACGGCCGGGTCGCATCCGACCAGGCCCTGGCGCCGCGTGAAGCCGTTCGGCAAGGTCGAGAGGCGGTTGTTTGGGGGCGCTCGCATCAGCAGCGGCCCCTGGAGGAACCGAGCAAAAAGGCCGAGGTCTCGCCTGCGGTGACGTTTCACATCCTGCGCCATACGCATGGTTCGCATCTGGCGATGCGCGGCGTGCCGATGGCGATGATCGCGAAACAGCTAGGCCACGCCGACACGCGCATGACGGAGAAGCACTACGCGCATCTTGCGCCGAACTACGTCGCAGACACGATCAGGGCCAATCTCCCAACGCTTGGAGTTGCTCGCCCGACCGCGTCAACCGACAAAGTCGTCGCGCTCCGCACGTCGGAAGCGTGAGCGATCATGGGCAAGCACAGCGCATCGCCGCATCGGAGAAACGGAGAGATTTTGCTGCCCACTCCAGAAGAACGGGAGCAGAAGCTGCGCAAGTTACCGACATTCGAGCCGCACGATCTGCTCGAATTGATGGGTCCGACCAAAAAAATTCGCCCGAACTGATTCTGAAGATACGTGAACGCAATAACGAAGAGCTGAGAACCTTGGTCGCGCGCCCCGCCTGAAGCTTGGTTTTATTCACGTGTCAAACAGCGCAGTGGTTGCCGCGTTCGGAGCGGCCGTGAAGCCCGAATCACATCGGCTCCAGTCGAGATCACATATCGCAGCCGCCGGTGAATCATTCTTAAATCCCTCGGGAAGCCCCAGAACGGGCGGTCTGCTGCGTACGCGAGCGCAGCACCGGCGAGCAAACGGTTAGGCTTCGACCGAATTTTAAACCTCGGGCTAGTGGCCAAAAATGGCCCCCTTTGCTCGCCAAGCCGTCGACACTCACCGTGCCTTCCGGAGAAAACGTGCCGCAATCGTTAAGCCAGGCCCGAGTAGGTCGCGAAGCTCCGCTGTTAAATACAGCGAAAATACAGCGGAAGGTCGGTACGGGATTGGAAAACTGTCTCAATTTTGAACAATCCTAGGATATATCCCTACGACACGTTAACCACTTCGGGCATCGGGAACGAGCCAGCCGATGGCTCTGACGAAGGCGCGCAGACCTGCCCAGCCGCGGCTTGGCTCGGACACGTTTTGAATTCACGAATTTAAATTTTGTCGATGCAGTGGGCAGGCGCGCTGGGCACGCTCGCGGAAAGAGAATGTTAAATCGACTCGCCGATTTTGACTCGCAAAACGTACAGAAGAAACAGGGGGCAGCCGATGTCGGCAGAGGCAGATGTTAGCCAGAAGCCAAGCGAAAGCTCGGCACCTGAGAGTTCCCCGACTAAGCGGCGCGGTCGACCGTTTGCGCCTGGCGTGACCGGCAACCTAGGCGGCCGGCCGAAGGGGTCGCCGAATAAACGTAAGGAACTCCGGGAAAAGCTCGAGGCTGGCGGCGAGGAAGCGATCGAGCGCTTCAAGCAGCAAGCGCTAGCCGGTAGCCGTCCCGACCTACGGCTTTGGGTGCAGCTCATCGTTCCGCGGGCGCGACCGACGATCACCTTCGATGTACCGGAGAAGATCGACACGCCGGAGGCCGTGGACGAAATGTGCGCAGACATCGTGCGCAAAGTCGGGGACGGGCACATCGCGCCCACCGACGCAAAGATCGCGATGGCAGTGTTGGACGACTACAAGAAGAGACTTGTGTTAGCAGACAAACATATCGGCGACGACTCCAAGACAGCCACCGGTCCTCGAATCGTCGACGGCTTAGAGGTGCCAGACTTCGATCCGATGGAGAAAGCGGCGCAGCGGTTCGAGGCAAAAACCGGCATCCCGATCAGCGCGAAACCGGTTGCGAAATAGCCATGGCAATCAAGATTTTCGGCGCCAGGTATCGTCACCCCGGCAATGCGGCCCTCGAAAATGCGGTGGCGCAAAACCTGCCTTACTTCGACTTCGACGAGGCAAACGATTTCTATTCAGCGTTCGCCGATGCCCTCAGATTGACACCGCTTCCAGGCGAAAAGCCGTTTAGCGACGAGGAGATCAGGCGCCGTAAGGCCGGGCTTGCCTTTCTCGGCTGCAACGACCGCTTCTTCTTGCTGACCCGGCTTTGCGGACGCATAGACGCCAACCATCCTTGGCTGTTCGACCGCTGTCGCGACGTCGAGGCCGAGCCCGACGGTCACATCGACCTGTGGTCGCGCTTTCACTACAAGTCGACGATCATCACATTCGCCGGTTGCATTCAGGAGATCGTCCGCGATCCCGAGATCAAGATCGCCATCTTCTCGGCGGTGAAGCCGCTCGCCGCGGCCTTCCTCGGCCAGATCAAAGACGAGTTCGAGGGCAACGACATCCTCAAGTTCACCTATTCCGATGTGCTGTACCAGAACCCACGGACCATTGGTCCAGATGGCAGGCCGGCGAAATGGGGTCTCGCGCGCGGCATTACGGTCAAGCGCAAGTCGAACTCGAAGGAAGCCACCATCGAGGCGCACGGGCTGATCGACGGCCAGCCGACATCACGCCACTTCGATCTGCATGTCTACGACGACATGGTCACGCAGGACTACATCACCGAGGAAATGATTAAGAAGACCACCGAACGGTGGGAAATGGCCGACAATCTCGGCTCGCACCGTGGCGTGCGGAAATGGATGCCGGGCACGCGTTACCATTTCGCTGATACCTATGGTGTGGTGATCGACCGTGGATCCATGAAGCCGCGCATTCATCCGGCGACCGACAACGGCAAGCTCGACGGAAAGCCGGTGTTTCTGTCCGAGGCGCGCTGGGAGCAGATCAAGCGCGACCAGAGATCAACGGTCTCTGCGCAGTGCTTGCTAAACCCGATTGCGGGCGACGAGGCGACATTCAATTCCTCGATGCTGTTCGGGTACGACGTCTTCCCGGCGGTGATGAACGTCTACATCCTCGTCGACCCGTCGAAGGGAAGCTCGCAGAGATCGGACCGCACAGCGATCGCCGTCATCGGCATCGACCAGGGCGGCAACAAGTATCTGCTCGACGGCTACCGGCATCGGATGAAGCTGTCCGACCGGTTTCAGTTCGTCACGAACTTGAAGCAGAAATGGGAAAAGCACCCCGGCGTCCAGTGCGTGAAGGTCGGCTGGGAAAGCTACGGCAAGGACGTCGAGATCGAAGCCATCAAGGACATGCAGCTCCGCGACCGCAACGTGTTCAAGATCGAGGAATTGAACACGCCGCATCGAGGCGCCCACTCCAAAAACGACCGCATCGAGCGGCTCGAACCGGATTTCAGGCTGGGCCGCTTCCTGCTACCTATGGTCGTGCATCATCCGGATCATGGGGGCCGCTGCACTTGGCGCGTCTGGACCGAAGAGGACAACAAGCGCGCCGAGGCGAGTGGCGAGACGAACTACCCGGTGGGCACGATCCTCTATCGGTGCATTCGCGACAATCTCACGGCGCGGCAAATCAACTGCGCCATTACAGCGCAACGTCACCGCATCGTCGAGCCAATCAAACGCCTCGACGAGAACAAGGATGTCTACGATCTGACCCGCGTCTTCATGGACGAGTTCTTGCGGCACCCGTTCGCCACTCATGACGATTTGATCGACGCCGTCGCTCGCATTTACGACATCGACCCGCAGATTCCGGAAATCTATGAGGCCGAGGATACCGAGGGGCTGCCCGAAGACGACTACGATCCCTCTCCCGCGTGATGGCTGCTGTGGCCATCCAATTCTTACGGTCGAGGTCCAATCATCTCATCATAGCGCGTCGTCCAGTAAAACTAACGCCCGACGAAAAGGAAATTCGACGGCTCGCTTTTCGCGGGTTACCTCCTCGTAAAGTCCTCCAGGTTCTGAGCATTTCGACGAAGCTCTGCGCAGATTGGGTCTGAAGGATCGAAGGTCTATACACCACCATTCGTAAGGATCGCCACGGCTATCGCGGCCGGTGACGCGGTCGACGAAGGCCGGGCCTCGGCCTCAATGCCTGCGCAGCGCTCGCACCTGCCGCCGTTCAAGGTATTCAGCGCTGGCGATCAACACGACGACAATATGCAAGGCGGCGAGGCCCAGCGCGAAATAGGTATTGCCTCATGCACCTCTTCGACGATGGGGGATGCCCAAATGTGCGTGGCAACCATAAGAGCCACAGCAACGCCAGCGATGGCGGAAACAAGTGCGGGAATGGTGAGCGCAACAAAGGCAGGAGAGCTGGCGCTCAGAGCGTCTTGTATCGCGGTTGAGAAAGTGAGACGCGAAATGCTCGACCCCGAGAGGTGCAGCCGGCGCGGATGCACCAACTCCCAATACAGATTGGCGATGATCACTGCTGCTATACCATAACCAATCAGCATGTGAGCAGGAAAGTCAGACCAGCGGAACTGCGCAGCATGGCAGTCCAGACGACGCTCGTCGCCATCCGTTGCCTGAATGAAAGCTTACTTTCAAAAGCGGACCCCTTCTGCGCGTCGGAGGGTCAGCGGGGACGCGCCAATACGCCACGTTGTGCGGCTAAATTCCTCAAGACCGCCGCGCGTCGACAGTCAACGCTGCGCGGCATTCGCGATTGCAGGCCTGAACAGCTTACTCGACGCGGCTTCTTGAACGATCACCGCTGCATCTTCCGACAAGAGGAATCCGCGCGCCATTAGGTCCTGCGCAGCTAACCGGACTCGGTTCACGTAGTCGTCACGGCTAAGATAACGCTCCTCGATCGACGGCCGGGCGTCGCCCGCGCGCTCTCGTTCGGTCTTCGTCGCCGCGAATGGCGAGAAGGATCCGACCAGCATGCAGGCGAACGTCTGCGGCTGGTTTTGTCCGCCGTTTGTGCCGATTGGCACCGCAATATCCGGCAACCGGACGCCACCTATGGCATTGCCGTCACCGTCGAGCTTCGGCACCTGGATCACGGCGGATGAGAGCTTGGCCGGCGCGCGCAGCGCGGCCGGCTCGCCGCTGGCAGGCTCAAGCGGCATCAGCTCGCTGGCGGGCGGCGCGGCATTGTGGCTCACCCAGGCATCGAGGCGCAGCAATAAGGCGCGCGCTACCGGGGTCCAATCGAGGCGGCCGGGCGGTAACATGCAAGTCGGCGCCTGGGGAACACGCACATGCGATCCGCCGGCGATGTCGTACATCCTCACGTTGGCAGGAAGCGGCGCGTCCGCAGTGCCGGATGCCCCCGTTCGACCAAGCGAGGCGCGCAACGAATAGTAATCCGTAGTCGAGTTGACCAAGAGCATCTTTGGCGGGACTTCGCCCTTCAACTCGAGCTTAGCCATTATCTCGCCGATCGTGAGCGGCCCATCGTTCACACCGGGGAATTCCGGGTCGTCGAAGGTAGGAGTCCCGTCAGCACTGGATTCTGGTCCGGTTCCCGTCTGCATTATCGGGAGAAGACCCGCGGCTGAGACAAACACGTGCATCCCATCAAATACACGCCGGTTGCCCACCACGTTGAATCCGTTCAGCAGAAAGGTCTTCAAGAACCTTCCGTCCTGGGATTTGCCGGTGGCGATCACACGGTCAATCACTCCCTTGAGCGGGTTGGGCGTTCCTGCTGTATCGGCGGCGGCATGCGCGAGGAAGTCTGCGGCATCGCGGACAATCGCGAACCCCACTCCCTCAACGTAGCGTTTCTTACCGTCGGCATCGACGAATGAAGGCAGGTCTGCGTCATGTCCGAGCTCCCAATAGACCTCGGCAAGCGTAAAGCCATGGTCCTGCAGGAAGCCCGTCCCCTGTTCAAGCGTGCCGGAGAGAAACGGCACATCGCGCGGCGAGTTGTAGAGCGCCTCGCCGTATGCCTTGCCGCGATTGGGAATGTCGACCAGCAATGCTCCGTTGCCTGCGCCGCTGGCCGCTGGCATGATGAGAATAATTTTCGCGGAGTAGGCTATGCGGCCGTGCTCATTGGTGGCGGCCTTTCCAATTCCCGGAATGATCTCCTTCGGCGACAAATCGCCATGGATCCGGCCCTGCCACATCACGTAGTCGCCGGCGCTAAATGTGCCGTATGGTTGCTTGGTAGTGAACTCGATCCTGGTCACTTCGGCGTTCGCGGGACGAGCTGCAGTCAACAGGCCAAGCAGGGAAATTATCAGGATTGCACGGTACGGCATTGGCATCCTCCCAAGCCCGGAAGCTATCCTACATAGCGATTGATCCGGCCGAAATGACGCGATGGGTCAGACGCGACGGTTTTTGCTTCATGTGGCTAGTCGCCTAATCCCCTAATCGCGGCTGAAAAAGGCGACATCGCTGGTATGGCGCATTTGATTGAAACGTCGGCCGGTCAGTTCCGAGGCACGCAGACCGTGGCTGTAGCCAACCAGGATCATGGTCGAGCCCCGCGCGGCGGGCGCTGCGTGGGGCTGCAGCTCCGCATCTGCGGGATCGCGCCGCGCTGGTAAGAGCCCGCTGCAAACGCAGCAGCGGCTTAGGCCAAGAGGGCCCAAAGGAGCGCATTATGTATGTCACGGCCGCTGCCGCTGTGTCTCTTCCGGGCGAAACGCAGTAAGGTCACGATTACCCCGCGCTAGAAAAGCGGCGATCTACTGAATCAGATATATCGGACTAGTCCAGGCTTGATTGCCATCGCTTTGCGTTACGCGAATGAAGACCGGCAAGTCCGCGCTGCCGCTGTGCCGGACGGCGTGCTCAACTGCGACGCGACGGCTCCAGTCTTCCTCGGGCAACCGATATACCGAAAGCTGGCGTCCAAGCCCGCCCCCGCCGACCGGAATAACTTGATCACGCAAGGTCGACAGATCGACCGAAGCGGAAACGATATTGGTATCGACTGTCAAACGGCCGCGATACGCGTCCTCCAGCCACAGATCGATGCCCGCCAGATTTCCCGTTGTCACTGAGATCCATTGCAATTCGGTGCCTGGTGATTTCTCGATGATCTTGCGCTCTGGATTGAGGAAATTGACCGGCGCGAATTTGACAATCTGATTGCCATCGATTTTCAGTGTACCCCTCCACATCGTCTCGCGGCCGCGACCGCGATACTCCGCGCCTTGCCAGAACACCCGCACACGACGTCCAAGATCGGCCGCCGTAAACGGCCGCACCGTATGCACGAGGCGATCCCGTTCGAACACGTCGATTCGCTCGATCGGCGCCGTACCGATCACCTCCGCCGTAAGCCGCATTGGGAGCGTTCCCGCGTGCACGATGTCGCCCATGGCCACCTCGCGCGTGCGCTCCCCGTCGTTCGACTCGATTGACGGATCCTCGTTGAAACGCAGGACGTCTTCACCGAACGTGCCGCGCAGATCGATGAGGATGCGCGTGCCGGTCGTGCCATAGTGCCGGCGTCGGCGAAGCGTCTCGAAAACCGCATCGCGCGTCAGTTCCGGCATGAAATAACATGTCAGCCCGCCGATTGCGCCGAAAGTCGAAGCGCCCGGCCGCGTCGCGCCCGGACGGCCTTTGTGATCATCGCTGTGGCAGACCACGCCTACGCGGTAACCCATATCGAAGGCGTCATGCAGCAGCCATTCGAACGTGCCCCAAGTCGAATGCACTTCGACCGACCGCTCGAGACGCGGTTCGTGCGCCATTTTGATATCGGCATAGCGTCCGCCGACGTGCGCGATCACGCGAGCGTCTTCGCCTTTCAGCGCCCCGAACAGTTCGGTCGCCGTATACAATGCTTCGGTCGAGGTCTGCCCTTCCACCAGAATGTGTGATGAGCGCCGTATCGGCCGCCCCTCGCGGCGATAGAAGACGTTGCGGTCGCCGCCCATGCCCGTGTTGCCGGACCATTCGTAGCCCGGGAGACAGACGAATTTGCCTGGCTCATCGAACTTTGCAGTCAGTTCGTTCAGCTCGCGCCAGAACGCATCGGTGATTTGAAAGTCATTACCTTGATGGCCGACGATGTCGATAAAGGCCTCGTCGCGAGCATAAGCGAAATACTCCTCTGCCGTGCGCATGCCGATCGTCTCGCCGCTTTGTCCGTGCAGGTCGCCCCAGTAGCGACGCAGCCTCGGCGCGTCCGAGACGACCCGCATGGGATTTGCGCGCGCGAGCGGACGTCCTTGCGCATCGGAAAGGGCGATCTCCAGGTCTCCCGAGGTTTGCGCGACGAGACCGTCGATGACGATGGGAGCCTTGCCGGGAACCACATCGATGATCGCCGGAAGCCCCTGAATGGGCTGCGAAGCTGTCACCTCCAGCTGTGCTTGAACATCTGCGGTCGGATTGCCCCACATATCTTCTGCCACGAGGGCCAGTCGAAACGGCTCGCCGGAGACGACGAGCGAAGGCGCGATCGCCTTCCAGCTTTCAGCGGGGCCCGGAATCAAGTCAAATGTCGGCTGCCGCGGCAGTTCGGTGAATTCATATGTCGCGAATGCATCGATGCTCGTCTTCAGCGCGACGTTGCTCTCGCAATTCGTCTGCAGTCGATACCCGGGCGAACCCTGCCTGCGGTCGCCCATCCGCAGTGTGACCGTGTCGCCCTCGCGCAAATAGCCGCGGCCGACACGAATCAGGATCGTGTTTGCGAACGGCCGGATGTTGAGGCGATCGAACCATATTTCCAACTTGGCTCCGTTGCTCGCTTCTACGGTCGTGTAGTTTTCCCCTTTCGGATCGGTGAACTGCGGCTTGCTCATATCGGATGTCGTGCGCCACGACACTTTGATCATGCCGGTGTCATCAATTCCAAACGTCCCGGCTGCGTAGGTGAGCGTTAGCTCGGCATGCGAGCCTGCAACAAACGTTCCGGTCGGAGAGAGTACGATTGAACCCATACGCTCGGGCAAGTAGCGCGAATATGGCATCGCAAAAGTCTTTCGGCGTGGACATCGAGTCCTCCACAGTACAGTATCGCTTGAGTTGAGAAAGCAGGAGTTTCTCATGGCGGCTTGGCGTGCGTTCTTGGCTCCTGTGCTGCTCCTCCCACTCGCCGCTCATGCAAACGATTGGCCGACGCGTCCCGTCCATATCATTGTGCCGTATCCGCCCGGCGGCTCCACCGACGTCGCCGCGCGTCTGATCGCGGATTCGCTTGCGCGCTCGCTCGGCCAACAGGTCGTGGTCGAAAACAAGACCGGGGCGGGAGGCATTATCGGAACGCAGACTGCCGCACAGAGCGCGCCGGACGGTCACACTGTGCTGATCGCACCCGATTTTGTGACTAGCGCGCCCCACATTTTCAAACTGGATTTCGACCCGATGAAAGCCCTGGTGCCTGTAATTCAGATTTCGCGGCAGCCAGTCGTGCTCGCAGTGCATCCGTCCTTGGGCGTGAACAATCTGTCCGAATTTATTGCGCTTGCGAAGAAGCAGCCCGAAATGAATTTCGGCACGTCCGGCATCGGCTCGCAGCAGCAGATCGTCGCCGAATGGTTTGCCAAGCTCGGCGGCATCAAACTGACCCATGTGCCCTATCGCGGCGGCGCACAGGCGATCACCGATCTCGTCGCAGGACACATCAAAGTCGCCTCACTCGGATCGACGCCGCTTATTCCGCATTACAAAGCGGGCGCGGTGCGGATCCTCGCGCAGAGCACGGCCGAGCGCTCGCCAAGCCTGCCAGACGTTCCGACCTATGAAGAAGCTGGCATCAAAGGGCTGGTGCTTGACCAGTGGCTGGGTGTGTTCGTACCGGCGGGCACGCCGCCGGACATCGTCGCGCTGCTCGCGAAAGAGACCGACCGCGCATTACAGGAGAAAGCCGTCCGCGACGCGCTTTTGAAATCCGCGCAAGAGCCGGTCGGAGGCACGACGGACCAGTTCGTCAAACTCGTGCGCAGCGACTACGATAAGTACGCGAGGCTGGTGAAAGAGCTCAGGATCAGCGTCGAACAGTGAAACCGCGGCGAAGAACGGCAAAAACAGCAATACTAGCCGCGGAACAACAATCTCAAATTGGCATGGGGAGGACTTGGAATGACGGCCTCGTGGACTAGACGTCGGCTGCTCGCTTGCGCGGCCGCGGCTTCGGCGGGCATTGTGCTGCGCGCCGGCCTGGCGCGCGCTCAGCAGTACCCTGCGCGACCCATTCGGTTGATCGTCCCGTTTGCCGCCGGCGGTCCCACCGACATCCTTGCGCGCCTCTTTGGCCAACACATGGGCCAGACGCTCGGCCAACAATTCGTCGTCGAGAACATCACCGGCGCCGGTGGATCGATCGGCGCCGCGCGCGTGGCACAGGCCGCGCCCGATGGCTACACGCTTGTCATGGGCAATCTCGGCACGCACGCCGCGGCGGTCGGAATATATAAAGACTTGTCCTACAACCCGCGAAAAGACTTCGAACCGATCATGCTCATCGCCTCGACGCCGATGGTGCTGGTCCTCAAAAAGGGATTCCCCGCGAAAAATCTCGCCGACTTTACTGCCTATGCCAAATCTCACCGCGTCGTTTGCGGAAGCGCCGGGATCGGCTCGATCTCGCACCTCACCTATCTTCTCTACACGCACCTGACCCGCACGAATATCCAGCACGTGCCCTATCGAGGGTTATCGCAGGTCGCGACTGATCTGCTCGCCGGACAGATCGATATGACCTTCGATCAAGTGGTCACCGCCACGCCGCATATTCGCGCGGGCGAAGTAATTCCGATCGTGGTCACCACGACCAAGCGCGCCGACTCGATTCCAGACGTACCCACGTCGGCCGAGGCCGGCATGCCCGACCTCCAGACGACCGCCTGGTCGGCGCTGTTCGCGCCGAAGGAAACGCCGAAAACGATCGTCGAGCTGTTGAACACAGCGGCGAACAAGGCGATGCACGATCCTAACATCATAGCACGGTGCAAGCAGATCGGTGCCGACCTTCCGGAGGAAAAAGACCGCACGCCGCAATACCTCGGCCAGCTCGTACGCGACGAGGTGGCGAAGTGGACGCCCTTGCTGCAGACCGCGATGACGGATCAGAAATAAGGGGGCTTCGATGCGGCTCACAGAAGAGGAAAAGGCGATGCGAGCCGGAGAACTCGGGCCGGCTGTGCAGTGGGCGATTAATCATCAAATCAAGGTCGGCTCCTATCTCGGCGCGGCTGACTTCGTCCCGGTCGTGCAGGCGCACATCATGGCTGATACGGAGTCTCTCGGCGAAGCCGGCGTGCAATGGCTCGAACGGATGGCCGGGCTACCTGCGAAGCAGCGGCAGGTCCGCATCCCGACCATCACCGATCCGCGCGGCACCGACTTTGCCGCCGCGGCGCGGCTGAAGCAGCAGCGGTGGATGGTCGACCTCGAGCGGCGGGCGATTGCGGCCTTCGAGGCGCTCGGCATTCTGATGACCGATACTTGCATCAACTATCAAACCATCATGCCGCCCGTCCGCGGCGAGCATTGCGCATACGGCGACACCGGCGTCGTCATCTATTCCAACAGCGTCTGCGGTGCGCGTTCAAATTTCGAAGGCGGGCCCTCCGCCTTGAGCGCCGGCCTCACCGGACGCACGCCGCGCTACGGTTATCATCTCGACGAGCGGCGCAAGGCCACGCTGCTCGTCGAGACGACCTACACCCCGCGAGAGTTGAACGAATGGGGCGCGCTCGGCGGCATCGTTGGGCGGCTTGCGGGCGATTACTGGCAGGTGCCGGCCATCACCGGGCTCGCCCGGATTCCAACGTCGGACGAAATGAAACATTTCGGCGCGGCGCTCGCGAGCTACGGCTCCGTGGCGCTCTTCCACATGGAAGGCATCACGCCGGAGGCGCAACGTCTCTCCGATGTGATGCCATCCGGCGCAAGCGTGCCGAAGCATAAGGTCGGCGAGAACGATCTGCGCGCCTTCATCGACGCTTATTCCAATGGCATCGACAAGGTCGATGTCGTCGTGTTTTCGGCGCCGCAACTCAGCCTCGTCGAGATGCGCGACGTCGCCGAACTGCTGAACGGACGGACGGTGAACATTCCGCTGTTCGCGGTGACGAGCCCGCAGGTCAAGGCGGATGCCGACCGCATGGGCCTGACGGCGCGGATCGAGAAAGCCGGCGGCTCGGTGCTGTCGGGCATGTGTTTCTATCAGAGCTATGCGCGCGAAATGGCCGAGGCCAATGGCTGGTCGGCGCTGGCGACGAACTCTGCCAAGATCACCAACATCCTCGGCGGCTACGGCTATCGTCCCATCCTAATGTCGATGGAAAGATGCATAGACGCAGCCTGCGCAAGCGGAAAGATCGCGTCATGAGCGAACGCATTTTGTACGCCGCCGCCGGCATGGGCCAGAAGCTGCAGGGCGATGCGCTGGTCGCCAAGGACGGCTTCTCCGCCCGCTACGATCTCGACCGCCTGCGCGGGATATTTTCTCGCCCGCAGCACAAGCTTGCCGGACAGAGCTATGTCGGCAAAGTGCTTGTGCTGGACGCGGCGAAAGGCGGCGTCGCCACCGCCTGGATGCTGTATGAGATGAAATCGCGTGGCATCGTTCCGGCGGCCCTCGTGCTCAACGCGGTCAATCCGATCATGGTGCAGGGCGCCGCTTTTGCCGGTTTCACCATGCTTTCCGGGTTCGCCGTTGATATCACAGCGGCCATCCCAAACGACGCAACGGTTGACATCGATCCCACAGCTGAGCGGCCTTTCATTCGAATCGTGGCATCTAGTTCGCCGTAGGATTGCGTCGATGCGTCCGCACATCCCGCGATAGCGCAGCGATGGAGGAGAGTTCCCAGCGACCCTTCGCATACTCAGCCCGCATAGGACGACGAAGTCCTAGAAAAAATCGATCATCGCCAGTGCTGCACGACTTTGTCGAGATTGCCCTGCAGCATAGTGCCGTGGGCGCGCGATGCAGCTGTTACCGTTTTAGGCTGCGACATGCCACCGTCGAGGCGCGCTCGCGGTAAGCCGGGTCATTGAATCACGGCGTCCCGTTATTTCGTGGCGACGTTCACACCCTTAAGGCCCTTCGCGTCGATCGCCTTCTGGATGACGCCGCTCTGCTTTGCTTTGTCGACGAGGGTCGCGAGTGCAGTCTGCGCTGCGGTTGAGCGGCCTTTCGGAAGCGCCGCCGCCACGCGAACCATCGCAAAAGCACCCGGCACGATCTTTGCGCCCGGCAGGGCTTCAGCAGCGGGATATCCGACGCCAGAGTCCGCCCCAAAAACATCCGCTTTGCGGGAGCGTAGCAGTTCGGCGGCGTCAGCCGCGATAGTGGGACTCAGCGGGATACGAACAATCTCGGCAGCCCTGATCTCACGCGTCAGCACTCGCTCAGAGGGAGCGTCGCGAACCGCGCCGATCTTTACACCCGCCTTGTCGACCGAGGCGATATCGGGAAATTCCTTTCCGGGTGCGGCGACATAGATCAGACTGATGACCCAAAGGTCAGCCGTAGAATCGGCCTTATCCCCAGGCGCAAGGACGCGCGGCCCGATCGCGATGTCCCATTCACCCTTGCCGAAGCTTTGCAGATAGGCATCCGGACTCGGATACATCACGGGTTCGACGGCCACGCCGAGCTTCTGTCCAATGAACCTTGCGACAGGCTCAGCTACACCTCCGATCACCGTGATGGCGATTATGCCAACGCGCAGTTTTCCGCTTGGCGCGATCTCCGACGCGGGCACTACTTGCCCAAATGCCATCCCAGATAAGCTCGCGAGCAAGGCGATCGAAAGAAGAAATCGAACCATTCGTGCCTCCTTTGCCCAAGAAGACCGTGACTGAAAATTCTATCAGCGCATTAGCGACCCAGCCATCACTTCCGAGATAGTATGGCTCTCGGCGATGTCGCCATTGGGTCATTGGCCGCCATTAGCCCGTGCGGCGTCTAGGTCCGCTCTCCTCCTCAAAACAGACGTCGTGTGCAAGTTAGGCTTGGGCCGAGATGGCCCATCAGCCGATATTTGGCAGCAATTAAATTACGTCCGCCCTCGTCCTAAAGAGCGGACGTAATATCCAAGCCCACTGGGCTCCTGCCAAACGAGCCGGGGTCTTGCTGCCACGGCTGCCAACACGACCAGCAAAATGATCAAGGGTCCGGAGTCGCGCGGCACGAACTCTTGTTCGAGGAGCACGAACGTTCGCACCTAAACCTCCCTCCCTCAGAGTGAAGCCTAACAGCACCTACTTTACTGGCACTCACGTGCAAGTGGCGGAGCCGTCCACAGCAGCCTAAGCTGGACGTCAGCAAATCCGAATGAATCTGCTATATCGAATTGTCATCGCACGGGCCTGGGTTCAGTATGCCGCCGACCCTTTCAGCCTTGTCCGGCCGATTCGGCGGCACGACTTTGCGCGTCCGATGGGCGCTCGGCCTGCTTGCTGCTTTGCACGGCACCGCCCTAGTCCTCATGACCGAGACCGAAGTCGGGCTCGTGTCCAAAACTGCATTTCTGCTCGTGTGGGCCGGAATCAATCTTGCGGCCGCCGTCCTGTGGCGTCGGCCGATTCCCGCCGCGATCTGCTCGCTCGCTTTGCTAGGCACCTTGATCCTGCTCTCGCAGTTCAAGCATGAAAAACTCTGGCTTACGGTCGACTTCGTTGACCTGATGATCATTGATCGCGATACGACGGCATTTCTTCTGCAAGCTCTTCCGCAGTTGCGGCTCACGGTCGCCATAACCGGAATTTTTTTCGCTGCGCTGCTGCTTGCAGCGTGGCACTTTGATCCGCTGCAGGTTCGGCGGCGATTGGCTCTAATCGGCAGCGCCGGTTGCATGGGCGCTCTCGTAGCGCTCTCGATGTCCTTTCCGACACATCTTACCGAGGATTTCAGCGGCCGAAACTACGTGTCGAAATTCGCACGGACCGGCGTTGAGGCTGTCGACGAGTTCATCGAGCGCGGCTATCTCGAGGCGGACAAAACCGCGCTACACACTCTCGGGCCGGCCGACTCACCCTGCAACCCCGGCCGCAAGTTGCCGCATATCATCCTGCTGCACGACGAATCGAGCTTCGACATTACCGCTGTGCCTGGAATGAAGGTGCCGCCCGGCTATTCGGACTTTTTCCGGTCGCAAGATGGCCAAACGCGCAAGCTCGTCGTTGAAGGCGCTGGCGGGCCAAGCTGGTTCACGGAATACAACGTGCTGACCGGATTATCTGCACGGTCGTACGGGCGTTTCGCCACTTCGGTTACACGGATCGCAGCCGGTCACGTCAAGCGCGGGCTCCCGCTCTCGCTCCGGCGATGCGGTTACGAGACATATAGCCTCTATCCCTTCTATGGCGCCTTCCTGGGGTCGCGCGCATTCCAGACGACCGCGGGCGTCGGCAACTATATCGACATGCGCGATCTCGGCACGCGGAATTTCGAGCCGGACAGTTTCTATTTCGATCATGCGCGAAAGATTATTGCTAAGCAGGGGACGAACGGACCTTTGTTTCTGTACGTCTATACGGTCGCCAATCATTTCCCCTGGGACACACGTCTGCGCCCCAATCTCACGCCGGACTGGCGCGATCCGGGCAACGGCTCCGATATCGATGAATACATCCGGCGTCAAAGCATGACGGCGCACGACTATCGTGCATTCCTCATGCAACTCGCTACCGATTTTCCACACGAGTCTTTTCTCGTCGTGCGCTACGGCGATCACCTGCCGAGCCTCGCTCTTCGGCTGATGGATCCTTCTCTTGACGAACCCGCAGTTGCCGAACGTCTCGAGGCTTCGGATCCCCGCTATTTGACAACATACTACGCGATCGACACCGTCAATTTCGACGCCGCCGATCTCTCCTCCGCGCTCGACACCCTGGATGCTGCCTATCTGCCGTTGATCACCCAGGAGGCGGCCGGCGTGCCCCTCGGGCCTTCGTTTCAGGAACAAAAGAGCATCCTGCTTCGCTGTCGAGGTATGTTTTATACTTGCGCGAATGGTCGCGAAGCGCGGCGGTTTAATCGCATGCTGATCCAGGCGGGCTATATCACCGGCCTATGACGGCACGTGCGGGCCAAAGATGACGCCTCCCCCAAACACGACATGGTATGCCCGAAAAGAGCAGCTTATTTTCCGTCTCGTTCTTCTGCGCGCTAACGCCAGCGATCCCGTAAATACGAGAATTCCGACCCACGACGATACTTTTGCAGGAACCACTGCACCTAAAGGCAATTTACCGGAGAGGACTGCGACATTGAAGCGCACTTCGCGATCGCTGCGGATTCGTTTGCCCGCGCCGTGGCCTTCGCAATCGAGCAGCCGGAAGATGTCGATATCAACGAGATTTTGTACCGCCCAACACGGCAGGAGCTGTAGCCGCCAAGCGCTCTGCTCCTCAGAGCAGACGCCGTGTGCAAGTTCGGCTTAGGCCGAGATAGGCCATAAGCAGAAATTCGTAGTCATATTGACGCCCGAACGGGTCCTCGCCTTGCCGCGCACACGGCGGCTTAACCCGGACCTGGATCGAACGGCGTGGGCATCGTCTACATCACCGAGTTCGCGCAGCTCGCGCCAGCCGGCGCCCCTGGTGGCTGGGGACAGGTCCCGCTACAGCCTGCCCGCCCTTGCCGAGCAGAAGATCACCTATTCGACCACGACACAGAGCGCAGCGTTCAACGCGAAGACGCGGATGGTTCGTATCCACACCGACAGCATCTGCTCGATCGAGTTCGGGACCAACCCAACGGCGACGACATCGACCGGGCGCATGGCCGCGGGGGCGACCGAGTATCATGGCGTGCCGGTCGGGCAGAACTACATGGTTGCTGTCATCACCAACACCTAGTCGAATATAGCCGAAGGCAAGTTTCCATCTGCCCTCATAACGAAAATGTAAAAAAATTTGACAGGAAGTTCCATCTGATTCATAACGAAACTGTAAAAATTTCTTACAGCTGCGCCAAGTTAATTCAGTATCCGATTGATTCTAAAGTGTAAAATTATCTGGCACGATCTTTGCTTGCAATCATGCTCGAACGGATCAATGGGGGGTATCGCAGTGCTACAGCGTTTTAGAACTTATGGATTGGTACTCGGCGCACTTATGGCCGCGCCGTCGGCGCAGGCAACGATCCTTCAGGGGTCCTCGACCGGTACTTTTACCGATTTCAGCTGTACTTCATGCCCTGCTAGTTCTGACACGTCGACGACGATTACGCTGGGCACGACCGCAAGCGGCGGCGGGAACTCTGTTCTCAGTATCATCACCCCATTCATTATCGGACCTGTGAACAGCACTTTGGCCGGTGTGGATCTTGCTGAGTTGACCTTGACCGTCGGAAACAAGCCGGGAGTGGATCAAGGTACTATAAGTTTCGATTATAATCTGGTGTTGACGTTCACGACTCCGGCCGGCGCAGCCTCGCAGACGTTCACCGCTTCGCTCAACGGTAACGGCGGGTCGGGATCTAATGGTGATGTCCAAATCTCCGGCCTTAATTTGACGCTTTCAGATCCGCTTGTGCTTCCAGGCGTGACCTTGAGCAATTTCCGGTTCGCGGCTGACCCCAACTCATCCTTCTCAAGCGGGACCTGGACAGCGAATAAGGCCGGCACTGACACCACATACGACTTGTTTCTGTTGACCGACGTGACGAGCACGAGCAGTGATGCGGCGGCTATCCCTGAACCTGGCAGTTTAGCCCTTCTCGGAGGCGGATTGCTTGGGCTGGCATTCTGGCGTCGACGCCTCAAAGCTGGGTAAACCCGCCGGGGTCTGCTGACGCGATTGGCCAGAGCTGCTTACTTCCGAAAAAGCAAGATTGAGCGATTGGCGCTCAGTGGGCCGTGCTCTCGACCACAGTGGGGTCAAGAGTCATGCGAATGTACGCGCTGATCTATCTGCCGCTGCTGAAGGCCGCATGCACAGTCACGCTCGGCTATGTGTTGTGGTTCATGTTCAATGGTGGCGGCATCGACCCCGGACCACCAAACAGTGACTCGAGGGTTTAACGATGCAAAGCAGCGGGCACTGTTTGCGGTCCCGTCGCTGATCCGCATGTACGCGGGCGGATTGCGGTGACAAATAAATAAGCCACCCCACTTAGCTTCCATCAACCGGAACCTCATTCAGGGCATGCTGAAATAGGGGCACTGACAGATACCCACAACTTAGGCCCCGGCGCCAACGCCGGGGTTTTTTTCGAGGCACGGAGTGAGAAGTGAGGCCGCCTACCTGGCGGTCTCTTTCGTTTCGGAATGGCCTCTTCCCCTTGACGGATATCATTCGCAGCGCTCGGCACCTGTAGGTAAGTAGCAGAGCAGGAGGTGCCTTATGCTTAAGGCGCTCACCGTCACGTTAGCAGGCGTCGCGGACCACATCGCCGCTGCGGTGTTCCATCGAAGGCTGTCGTGCCTTTGGTGCAGTCTGCGTGGCTGCCCGCCATCTTCCCGTTGCGCACAGCATAGGCACAGCATCGAGGGCGATTAGCTCTTCAGCCATGTCGGAGCACCTACCAAGATGCCCCCGCTGCGAACAGACGATGCGCTGGGTCCGCAGCATGCCAGCATTCGTTGGGCATCCGGAACTACAGAGTTTTGAATGCCGGGGCTGCCGCGAGGCGCTGACCATATCGGTCGAACCTCAAAACCCACGCGGCGCGTATGGGGCGACGGCGAGCCTGCGGGCATATCTGCCCGATACTCCCGATGACTGAACGACCCATCTGAGCGGATAAATTTGCAACACTCGTGCTTCTTCAAAAGCCTTTTCTGTGGATAAAAATCCAACGTCCTTCGCGCACAACTGCGCACAACTTTGCACAACTTTGCAGGCAAACGTTGAACTATCATTGAACTCCCCGCTAACCCATTGATCTTGACCTGCTTCCCTGTTTCTGGGCCGATCTTTGCTGGAAAATTCCAGTTTAGCGGCACTGCTGATTCGGGCCGTTGGACGGGGAAGGACGATGAAGCG
>Ga0207761_1000004_pt1 | contig 55023 bp, 54 predicted proteins | sample LuqExpMetageno34_FD_187792 | JGI IMG/M metagenome (GOLD analysis project Ga0207761, IMG submission 187792) | Tropical forest soil microbial communities from Luquillo Experimental Forest, Puerto Rico - Sample 34 (SPAdes) | ecosystem: Environmental > Terrestrial > Soil > Tropical forest ... | reverse complement strand
AGCTGGGTGACGGGAAACTGTCACGCCCAGTTCTGAGAGGGCTGGGCAGCCGCGAGGCTGCCCGGCCACTCGGTGAAATGGATTAGGGATGGGTCTGTGTAGGGCAGTGATGCCTTCTTCTCGAAAGATTTTCCACCCACAACCCAACCCACAATTTGCGATGTCTTGCGCGACTTACGGGTATTTAGGCAGTCCCCGCGGTTCTTGTAAGTCGTTGCAAAACTTAACCGTGTTACCCTGATAAGGGCGAGGTCGGTGGTTCAAGTCCACCCAGGCCCACCAAAAATCCCCAGTGTTTATGCGGTCATTTTCACTCTTTCTGTTTAACGGACCGCCGCTGAAAAACCCATTTGCCAACTTTCGGGGCGAGCCGATGTAAGCGCAATTGGGATCTTCCGCGCCCCAGATACCAACCCCATCGCAAAGAGCAAAGGACACATGGTCAAGGTCGGCTCCCACGCCGGCCCCTCCAACGGTTCCTCAACCGTTGAGTACCAGAGGTGCACCCGCGCGTCCAGAGCGTCTTGCACCGACTCGGCTCACCCGCGTATTCGCTGAACGGGAAAGCGAGCGCTCACCATTGACCTAACCTCGAAGGTGTATATAATAGTCATATACATGGACCTATGGACAGAATGCACCGGGTTCAATTGGGATGAAGGTAATGTCAATAAGAATTGGGACAAGCATGGCGTTGCAGATTTCGAGTGCGAGGAGGTTTTCTTTAATCAACCGCTCATTGTTCGACAGGATCCAAAGCATTCGCAACACGAGGCTCGCTTCTATGCACTCGGCCGGACAGATTCAAACCGGCTGTTATTTGTGGCCTTCACCGTGCGGCGCAAGCTGATCCGGGTTATCTCGGCTCGAGAGATGACGCGCAGAGAACGGAGAGTTTATGAAGCCTATGATGAACAAGAAAAACCTGAAAACCCTTCCGACATTTAGGTCTGAAGAGGAGGAAAGGAATTTCTGGGCGCGCAAGGATTCGGCCGACTATATAGATTGGACGGAGGCAAAGCGCGTCGTATTTCCGAACCTGACGCCCTCCGTTCGGACGATCTCGTTGCGCCTACCGGTTACGATCATTGCGCGCTTGAAACAGTTGGCCAACAAACGCGATGTGCCTTACCAGTCCTTGCTCAAGATGTTTCTTGCCGAGCGTCTGGAAGAGGAAGCGGCCGAACAAGGCCGCCGCTAACGGTTCGGCCCTCCGGTGCCACCGCGCTCCAACTTCCGGATTGCCCTCCTCCGGAGAAGGCATACCGACCGCAATACTGATAAGGGCGAGGTCGGTGGTTCAAGTCCACCCAGGTCCACCAAAAATCCCCAGTGTTTATGCGGTGATTTCGAATCCATGCACTCGTCCCATTTATTTTGAAAGACCTGTTTGCCAAAAATTTGCCAAAAATCCGGGCGAGCCGGCCCAAGCGCAAACCGGACCCTCTGAGGCCCCCTTTTGCCAATTCCATCGTCAAAAGGAGGGAGACAGGGCTCAGAGTGAGAGCCCTCACCACGACAGTAGGCTCTCCAAATTGCAGTAAGGACGAACCAGAGCTACTGCAGGAACGCGCACCCGGACGCACCGAAAGTCAACGGAGATTGAGAATTCATGGCGCTGGGCAGACTAAACAATTGGGCGGGAAAGTAGCATTGCGCTCTGACACGCACTTCCATGCATTGCGCGTTTTGCGTCCAAGTACCAAGAAGAGGCAATCCCTTCGACCCTAGAACCGTGTAGCTGCTGGAAAGGCCCTCCCCTCCAGGTTGTTACACCGCCCAGGATTGCCTGCTTTAGCTCCCGGAGCAGTCGTTCGGCCGATTCGAGGAATCAACGCTTCAAAACCTTCGACGTCGAGCATTCGGGTGATCGATGCAACACCATCTTGGATCTAATTTGTTCAACAGTGATGTGACCCAGCAATAGCGGAGACTTTCTCCCCGTCGAAAAGAGCGACGTCTGGCGACGTGGAAGCGTAGCCGCAGGCAATTATGCCTGGCATCACGGCCTTAGTGCGCGCAAGACCTGTAGAGTCTCAGCGGGCTCAGGTCGAATCGTGTAGTCGGCGTTTACATTAGCACTATAAATGACGCCTTCCTCGTCGATGACGTAACGTGCTGGCATCGGTAACCGGTATTGTGCCTCATCGTGAAACCTGTCCAGGGTGCTGCCGAAGGACTTATAAAGGTCGCGCAAATAATCCGGCAGCGTGAATACCAGCCGAAACTGTTCGGCAGTCTTGAGGTGAAGGTCTGTGAGGATGTCGAACGGAAGATTCAGCTTGTTGTGCAAATTGCGTGTATACCGCTCCAGTTCAGGAGTAAGCACCACGCACTGTGCTCCGAGTGCCGTCACCTCTGGATTGATGTCCCGTAGAGCCTCCAGCTCCATATTGCAATAGGGTCACCAGTGTCCACGAAAGAAGTTAACAACAATTGGACCTTGCCGAAGCAGGTCGGCGGAATGAACCTGGGCATGATCTTGGTTAAAGAGACTGAATTCCGGAGCATGGTCTCCCACTTTCAGTGCCTTACCCTCAGCTCGCGATGCTTTGAGCTCGGCGGTGGCGCGATGCATCGTTTCGACGGCCTCGTGTGGCGCGTTGTACGGAGGACCTCCGGATTCGAACGCTTTTTTGAATTCATCTAAACGAGACTGAAGACTATCCATTGTTTCGCCTCCTTTCCCTGCGTGGCTGCTAATTACTGCGCTTCATGCGGCCGGTTTAGTCTGAATGACGCTCGTCAGACTTTGGCAGCCTTCGCGGCCGTTACACCCTTTGCAAGAGCTGGCCGCATCCGCGGAACAACACACGACAAGCCCTTATCCTAGCGATTTTGTGAGGTCTCGGTCGGTCTTAGCGCCGCGGCTCCGAAATTCACGCTGAACCGTTTGCACCAGATGGACACTGCGCGGTATTTCGAAAGATCCAAGTCGCTTGCTAGTTTGTAGTTCTGATCGCCGATATTCCCTTTGATCACTCCCAGATCAACGAAACCCGCCCGTTGCACTGTCGCTACGTCCTTCGCGTCATCCGCAGCGACCATGTAGACGTGCACGTCAGGACCGTTGGACGTGTTGAAGCTCGTAAAGCGGAGAACACGCGTCCCATCTCCAAGCTGGTAGATGGTTGCGGTTCCTTCGGTCGGGTGCAAAATGCTGTAGAAGTGTCCAGATTCCAGAGGTTGTGCTGACACGCTGCCCGGCACGGCCGGCATTGCCTCGTTGACTTGCCGATTGACCACAAGGCGCTCCGGCCGGAATGCGTACCAAGCGACCACGACCAGTAACGCAACGAGGGGAATGGCAATTTTGGTCCATTTTTTCATTTCTACTTCTCCTTAACTTCAAGTGTTTGGTGCCGATTCTTTTGCACCAAAATCGACCACGAATGAGTCATGCGGAAAGGAACTGCTTCACGAGAACAGCGGTGCCATCGGGGTTCTCTTCCGGAAAAAAGTGGCCACCTTTCATAGCCTGCCCTTGCACACGCGGAGCCCACTGGCGCCATATGCCGAGCGGCCCTCCGTCTTTTTCGTAGAACGTGTCGAGCGGACCACCCTCGGCCCACAGATGCAGCATCGGGCATTCGATTCGCTTAGATGTTTCCTTGTCGCCCCGATCATGTTCGATATCAGCGGTCGCAGCAGCGCGATATTCCTCGCAGATTCCGTGAACGCGAATGGGGTCATGGTAAGTGGAAACGTACTCTTCGAGAATCTCCGGCCCAAACAAACCTTGTCCGAATGAATTTTCGAACACGGCCGCAGGTGCGCCAAGCAAATAGCTCTCTGGCAGCGGCTCTTTCTGCGAGAGCAGAATCCAAGGCCAATACGTCTTAGCGAAGCGCGCATCCGTTCGGTTCCACGCTTCAAGGATCGGGATTACGTCGAATACAGCGAGCCGCTCCACCGACCGGGGGTGGTCCAGAGCCAGTCGATAGGAGACGCGTCCGCCACGATCGTGGCCAATCAATGTGAAGCTCGAATAACCGAGTGTTGCCATCACTTCGACCAGTTCGTTTGCCATGGCGCGCTTGGAATAAGGAAAGTGGTCGGGCGTAGAGGAAGGTGTCCCGCTACGGCCATACGCGCGCAGATCAACACAGATCACCGTGTGATTTTCCGCTATCTTCGGGGCGAGGAATCGCCACATCAGGCTTGTCCGGGGAAAGCCATGGACCATAAGAATGGCCGGTCCTTTTCCATACCGACGGATGAATATTGTGTTTCCGGAGACCTCGACTTGGGCGGTCTCGAAAGCAACGTGATCGGCAAAGTACTCGCCAACTCGCAGGGTGCGATCTGCCTGCGCGATTCCAGCCAATGAGCCCTCAGAGAGGACCCCGAGCGATGCGCATGTAAGGGTTTCGAGAAACATACGACGTTTCACTCATTTCCTCCAAGTTTCACTGACCCAAATGCCTCAGTTGTTCCCAGCGCGGTCGGCGAGTGCTCCGTCTTTGACACTGTTGGGCACGGCTTCCAAGATCACGTCCACCACGAGATCGGTCGCGGTGTACATCGGACTATGATCGACACGGCTTGAGCGGACCTTCGCGCCCATTCGGCTGGCCATGAATTGTTGCGTCTTCGGATTGATCATGCGGTCCTCTTCCGCGAGCAAATACCACGATGGCCGTGTCTTCCATCCCGGCGGCGGTGCCTTCTCTTGAATGCATTGAACGGAAATTGGTCGCTGAACTGCGGTCAGAATTTTGGCCTGGTCGGTAGGAACACTGTGAGCGACTGCCCGGGCAAACCCATCGTCTGGCATCCAGATAAACCCATACTTGTCAGGAACGAGTTTCGGCTGTTCTGGATGGGATTCGTCACGATAAAACACCTGCGCCACGGTTTCGCCCTCGTCGGGAGCCAGTGCTGCGACATAAACATACGATTTGACTCGCTCATCGCGGATCGCTCCAATTACCGCCCCTCCATAGGCATGGCCGACCAGGACGACCGGGCCACTCGTCCTCTCGAGTGCCCGAGCCAACGCAGAAACGTCCTCAGTCAACGACGTAAGCGGGATCGGGGCGCAGGTGACATCCAGACCCTTCCGTTCTAACGGGAGAATTATCTCTTTCCAACAGGAGCCATCGGCCCACGCCCCGTGTACCAAAATGATTGTGGAGTTCTGCAAGATCATCGCGCCGCCGCGCCTTCTCCGCGCGGGCGCTTGATGTCGTTCGCGGCGAGAAAGTTTTTTATGGAGGAAGCAATTTCGACTACGTGTGTTTCTAAAGCAAAATGTCCGGTATCAAGGAACTGCACGTCGGCGTGAGGTATGTCCTTCGTGAAGGCTTCTGCCCCTGCTGGGACGAAGAAAGGGTCATTCTTTCCCCAGACGGCAAGCAAAGGCGGCTTCGATTTGCGGAAATAGTCTTGAAATCTTGGATAAAGCTTCAAGTTCGAGGCATAATCCAGAAACAAATCCAGCTGAATTTCTTTGTTTCCCGGCCGCTCGAGCAGAGCCGTATCCAGGGTGTACGACTCGGGCGCCACACTCTCCGGATCGGCTACGCCGTGGGTGTACTGCCAGCGTGTTCCTCCGTCGGTCAAAATACTTTTGCGAAGTATGTCCCGATTGTCCGCCGTGGGCGCAGCCCAGTACTTTCGGATGGGGTCCCAAGCATCGCCAAGGCCTTCCTCGTACGCGTTTCCGTTCTGTGAAATGATCGCGGTGACGCGGTCGGGATGCGCCATCGCTAGACGGAAACCGACCGGCGCGCCATAGTCAAACACGTAGATTGCGTAGCGGTCGATTTTCAATGCCTTCGTGAAGGCCTCGATGGTGAGGGCCAGTTGATCGAAGGTGTAAACATATTTTCGTTCAGAGGGGACTTCGGTGAATCCAAAGCCAGGAAGGTCTGGCGCGACCACGAGGTAATCGCTTGCCAAGCGCGGAATAAGTTCGCGAAACATGAACGATGAGGTGGGGAATCCATGGAGCAATAGAACCACAGGCGCGTTTGCTTCGCCGGCCATACGATAGAACATCTGCACTCCGTTGGCCTCGACTCTACGGATTGATGTGCGAGGTACGTCGAGCCGTGAAGTGTTTGAATTCGGAGTTGCGCGCTTTGTAGCGGTTCGTGACGGGGTATCACTCATAGTGTGTCTCCTCTCTGCTTAGTGCTCTAGGGCAGGCGGGATGCCAAAACTCAAAGCTCACACGAAGAGAGCCGACTTACGCAAATCGTTCTAGCGATTCAAGTTTGTAAGGAACGGCTTTGATAAACGTGGCACGGGCGTGGCAAATGGCTGACGGATATCCGCCACTGACGAGTTTCCGTCGCCATCCATTGCTGCTACTACTGATTCGCGATTGTGGGTTCTAAACTCAGTCGCTCCCCGCCGCAGCACTGAGACTTTGTTTCGGTGGCACTATGTCAGGCCGGCGAATGCGAAGCTTCTTCATCCTGTATGCTAATGACGTTCGTTTCATCCCCAAGCGGGCGGCTGCTCCACCCTCTCCGCCGATTACCCAATTGCTCGCCTCAAGCGCACGAAGGATATGGTCTCTCTCGACCTCTGCGAGACCGTTGATAGGAGCACTTGATCCATTGTGAGCCGGGAAGGGCTCCAGTTCGGAAATGGGAGCCCGAAGTATCGACTGCGGCGAGAGAATTACTGCGCGTTCAATAAAGTTCTGCAATTCGCGGATGTTTCCTGGCCACGGGTAGCGCACCAACGCATCCATCGTCTCCGAGGAAATTACGTCGATTCGCTTGTTCATGCGTTGCGCGTAAAGAGCGGTGAAATGCCGCACCAATTTGGGAATATCCTCTGTCCGTTGTCGCAGCGCCGGGACCTGAATAGGAAAAACTTTGAGACGATAATAAAGGTCTTCGCGAAAAGTCCCCTGTTTTACCATCGCTGGCAACTCCCTATGCGTTGCCGCGATTAGGCGCACGTCGACCTTATGCGTACGGTTGCTGCCAAGCCTTTCGAATTCCTGTTCCTGCAAAACGCGAAGCAGTTTTGCCTGCGATTCCAAAGGGATATCGCCCACCTCGTCAAGAAACAATGTGCCTTTGTCAGCGAGTTCGAACCGCCCCGTCTTTTGCGCAATGGCGCCCGTAAATGCTCCTTTTTCGTGGCCGAACAGCTCACTCTCGAGGAGTCCGAGAGGGATGGCGGCACAGTTCAATTTCACGAAGGCTTTTTCGCTGCGACTGCTCAGCCTATGTATTGCACGTGCAACAAGCTCCTTGCCGGTCCCGGTCTCTCCCTGGATCAACACACTGGAATCCGTAGGCGCAACTACAGACACCAGGCTCAAAGCAGTCTTTAGCGCGGGACTTTCTCCCACGATTTCACCAAATTCGGCACGAATTTCCTCCTCGAGATAGAGTCTTTGTTTCGTCTCTTGATCTCGATCTTTCGTCGCCTTTTCGTACTCCAACGTGTTCTCGACTGCAATCGCTACCTGACCGGCAACCTGCTCCAGCAAAGTCACATCGTTGTCCTCAAAAGGACTGTCCGAACGCCGAGAGAGCATCAAAACGCCAACTACACGACTGCGGCCTATGAGCGGAAGATAGCACCCCGTCCTCAGGGCTTCGTCGAGCACGGATTGATACAGCGACTGGCCGTCGGGATTCCCATAAATCTCAGGGTCGTCGCGAACCTCCTCATAGCTGTTGATCCGGATGCTCTTAGCCTTTCGGAGAACCTGACCTGAAATCGAACTATTCATGGGCACCAAAGATCCCTCGCGGAACGGTCCTCTTGCTCCCGGATTGTGCAATATGGTGACGCGTAACGCGTTGCCCTCGGAGTCCGGCAGCAGCAAGGCGGACACGTCACATTGCATCACGCTGAAGAGGCGCGTCGAAAGTGCCTCAACCACTTGCCGGAGGTCCAGCCTCGATGTGACGCTGCTTGTGATTTCCAGAAGCAATCGCAGCCGATCCCGTTCGTGCCGCAGCGCTTGCTCGTTCATGTGGCGCTCAATGGCAATCCCGGTGATGTAGCTGGCATTCTCGATCAGCTGTAAGTCTGATGTCTCCGGGCTGCGCGCCTCGCGATAGTTGATGGAAAACGTCCCAAGGGTTTTCCCGTCACTCGTGAACAACGGTAGCGACCAGACAGAGCGAATTCCATAAGGCAACACGCGGTCGCGATAGTTCTCCCATATGGGGTCAGTGAGGATATCGCTAACGTATACTGGCTCCCTCCGGTAAACCGCTGTCCCGCAAGATCCACCTTTCGGACCAACAGTCATAGTGCCGACTTGAGTGCCGAATCCAGGAAGGCTGGGCGCGGCCGCACAATAAAGCTCTTTGCCGAACTCATCGGGAAGCCAGATCGTGCAAGACATGCCGTTGGCTTGCGTTTCAACAAGCTGAGCAATGTTCGTTAGCACTTCAGACAGGGGAGAGCCGACGAAGATTAACTTCTCAAGCTTAAGAACAGACTCGGTGGAAAACAGTTTCGAGTGATTTCTCCCCTCTTCGGGCTGAGGCGACATTGTTGCGGCAGATTGTCTTCCTCCCATACCTCTTTCCACGATTACCTCTTCCTGGGACCATTAGATTCGGCGGGCGGAATTCTGGTACTGGTTTTGTTGGGAATATGAATGACGATGGGCAGAAAATTCCGGGTTTTCTGCCATCTGAGAAGAAGGTCGGACGCTACGATTGCCGCAGAACTCAATATCATGGCCCTAATTTCCGACCTGGTGCTTACTATTTTAAGCCGAAGCAGGGGAGACTTCTGTGCCTGTCGCTGGGCCCCCAATTTATCGGGAGCGGACCCGGAATCATGTCGCCGCAAAGGTGGAGCAAAATCTTGAAAGATCCGATCAAACTGAGGGAAACCATGGTTTTCCAAATAGTTGGCGTCAGGCTTTCGATCCCTCGTAGCTCGTCGACTGATCTCTCAAGTGTCGGTTGGTGCTGCTTTGCGGACAGCCACCAAACTCAGAAAACAGGCATGCAAAAATGTCAGAAATCGGCGACGAGGCCCATGCCTGCCGAGAAGCGGTTCGCACAGGCGTACAAGGACACTACGAGTGCTGTTTCGAGGATGGCCTCGTCATTCCAGCCGTGCTTACGCAGTTCGTCCACGTCGGATTTCTCCACGTCCGCTGGGTGGCGAGAGAGCTTATCTGCGAAGCGAAATAGTGCCATGACGTTGGGTTCGACGGGTGCGGTCGTGTAGTCGAGGGCTAGCTTGCGGGAAACTTTCTTATCGATACCGAGACGCCCGAGGATTTCGAGATGTGCCGCCAGACAGTAGTTGGAGAGGTTGATGCCGCTAACCACCAGAGCGAGCTGCTCACGCACGATGCGCGGTAGAGTGCGGCCCTCGTTCTGGATCATTACATGGGTGAAGAGATTCACTTGATCCTGCAACAGCTGAGGATGTGCTCCAAGCGCCTGAAAATAGTTAGGGACAAAACCCCAGTTTTCTCCAAGAAATTTGTAGATTTGTTTGGTTTCCGAACCTGCTTGCTCTTCGGTAGTGAGAGATACCCATGACATGGCAATCTCCGTGCACTTGATTTTAGAGGCCAACTCGGCGGTTTTGAGGGCGGCTCAGAACGTGCCGTTGCGGTGCAGAGGATAGCAGACGGAGGGGTGAACTGACCAACGGGAAATCGTTAGGGAGCTGTAGAAGGTTTACAACGAGCCTTCTGGTAGCTTCTTGTGCAGTGCGGCGTGAAGTCGCGACTTGACGTCTGAGGGCAGGCTGACGGGCTCCGAACCAGAGAAAATTTGAATCGTCTTGCGGGTCTGGTCGACGACCATCGTGCAATCTTCGCAATGCGCTAGGTGGCGCTCCAATTCCTGCTTCAAAACGGGATCGAGGTCGCCGTCTATATAGTTCGACAATTCGCGGATGACGTGTTTGCAGTTCAATTCGGACCGCCTTCCCGAAAATAGCGGTTTAGGCGCTGACGCAATTTCAGGCGCGCCCGCAAGAGTCGTGATTTCGTTGCCGTAATCGTTAGGCCCAAGAGTTTTGCTGTTTCCTCGGTGGACAACTCTTCTACGTCACGAAGAATGAATACGACTCGAAAATCGGGCTCAAGTTTGTCGATCGCCTCGGACAGAATTTCCTGCATTTCTACTTGCTGATAGCGTTCTTCTGGTGTTGGCCCCCAATCGTCCAGCTCACGGGGCATGAGTTCCTCGCCGCCCGCGGCAACCTCTTCGTCAATGGAAAATTCTCCCGGATGACGGCGTCGAAGCTTCATCAAGGCTTCATTCACAGCAATTCGCACAAGCCAAGTATAGAAACGCGACTTTCCCTTGAAATTGGCCAGATGCTCGTACGATTTGAGGAACGCTTCCTGCATGGCATCCTCAGCGTCCTGCATATTCCCCGTGATGTTCCGGGTAAGACGGAAAATCTTCCGTTCGTACCTGGTGACTAGCTCTTCAAATGCCGCCACTTCGCCGCGTTTCGCCGCGGCCACCAACGCGGGTTCGTCGTCTCGCACGACGGATGACGAGAAAAGATGTGCGTTAGGCGCGTTCACAAGACTTGGGTTTTGGCAGCTGACATCGCCTCCGAGACTCGAAAGTACCACGAATTGGCGCGCAGTACCGGTCCTTCCATCAGCATTCGATGTGGCCCAAGCCCCAAAGATTCAGGAATGTTAGCCTTCGCTTCGATCAACGAGACTGGAGAAAGTGCCAGACGCGCAACACCTCTGCCACGGTCCACGCTTGGGCAATGCAGCCTCTGGGGGTGAATGGGGCACCGCCATCGGCGATTTCACTCAACGTGCCAAGGCCATGCATATGAATCTGAGTGCCAAGCGGTTCCAAGAAGCTCAAAGCGAGATTTGGGTCACCGTAGACACGGAAGTGAGCGAGAGCAAACGGGCCGAGCAGCCAGCCCCAAGCAGTCCCTTGGTGGTAAGCTCCGTCCCGCTGAGCTGGACCGCCGCCGTAATGCCCCTGGTATGCAGGGTGCTGTGGATCGAGGCTGCGCAGGCCATGCGGAGTGAATAGCCTTTGGGTGCAGATGTCGACAATTGATTTCTGCTGTCCGGTCGTCAGGGGAGACTTTGGAAGTGAAACCGCAAAAATCTGGTTCGGTCGGAGTGTTCCATCCGCGCCGACGGTTGGACTATCGATCACGTCATAACAATAGCCAGCAGAGGCACTCCAGAATTTCAGAAAGCTTTTCCCGGCAACCTTGGCCATTTTCGCAAATGGCTCGGCCGTCCTTCCGGCGATCGTCGCCAGACCCGCGAGTGTCTGGAGCGCGTTGTACCAAAGCGCATTAATCTCGATCGGTTTGCCAGTTCGCGGAGTCACTTCGCGGCCACCCACGCGTGCATCCATCCAAGTTAGTTGAACGCCGGGTTCGCCCGCGCAAAGCAGGCCGTCGGATTCATCCACGTGGATGCCGTAGCGGGTTCCCTTCAGGTGCGCATCAATGATTTGGAGCATCGTTGGGAACAAGGCAAGCAGGGTCTGCCGATCTTGCGTCGCTTCGTAATATTGTCTAATCGCCTCGATGTACCAGAATGCGGCGTCAACCGTGTTGTAGTCCGGTCTGCCACCAGCGTCGGGGAAGTTGTTGGGGAGCATTCCGCGATCGACATAGCGAGAGAACGAAAGAAGTATCTTCTTGGCAATTTCCGGCCGGCCAGTAGCCAGGGTCAGACCAGGCAAGGCAATCATAGTGTCGCGTCCCCAATCGCCAAACCATGGATAACCGGCGACGATCGAACGGCCCTCCGGATCATCGGGCAGACTTCGCTTCACAATAAATTGGTCCGCGGCCAGAACAAGTTGGTGAATCCAAGGCGGAGCAAGGTCGGCTGTTTTTGTGGTGTTATTTTGCCAGTCTGACAATACTTTTGAACTGTGCAGCAGTTGCGTCTCTAGCATCCGCTCGCCGTTCAGGTCCATGTTGCTGACGGTATCAGTTGTAAACGTAAGCGTGGCGGATTCGCCTTGGAGCAGTGGAATCGTTACCGTGGCCACATGGAGATGGTCTTCGTGATCGTCAAGGCCGCGGTAACGCTCCTGGAAAAGAAAACAGTCTCGATGCCATTCGTGATGCGTCTCCCATTCCCCGTTTGCGCTGAGCAATCGGAACGGAACCGCACCTTCAAAGGCGAGCATCTGGATTCCATTTCCTACCTGCGCAACGGTTATCTGCCAGTCTCCAGCATGGGTGGTGGAGTGGTAATCGCGATAGTTCACTAGAATCGCGACGCGCAAACGAACGCCTTGAGTACCTCGAAGCACTCGATACTGGACGTAAGTCGTATTCTCGCCCTGGCGCATCCAGATCTGCTTTTCGAGAAGTGCATCACCGAGCGCAAATTGCCATACCGGAACGGTACCTTCGAGTCGGAAATTCTGGATATTCACGTACCCTCGGGGCTCGGTAGCACCGCTGTTCCAGTGGTTCGTTGCCAGAGAATAGATAGAACCAGCGTAGTCCGCGACCTCTTCGACCTTGGCCACGAGTTGGGTTCGACCGACCGGGGGATTTAGAGCAGCGATAAGCAGCCCATGATAGCGCCGGGTGAGATTCCCGCTGACCGTTCCAGAGGCGAATCCGCCAATGCCGTTTGTGACCAGCCATTCGCGCTGTTCCGCAACAGCCAGGTCATTGCAGATTTCTCTTCCGAAATTGACTGTGGGGGCAGCCGATTCCCCGGATTCTTGCTCCAAGGTATTCCGTGTAAGCCGCTTTTCACTCGTCGCCATTGATGGGTCGCTCGTGTAGTCCTGTGATACAGCAGGGTTCAAAAAGTTTCGAGGGGATTGTCGAAAACAATGCCACGGAAACTGCCTGTTCCTGAAACTTTTTGTTGTTTCTCTGCTCAGATGAGCGCTGGCAACCTGCTGCTGTGCCCCGGGGAAATTCCCTTTGCCGGAAGGAAACTTGAATGAATGCCGCTTTACCAACTGTGTATTTATCGGAAGGCCCAACCGTGAATAAGACGCTGCATCCGACGCCGGACCTCATTGTGGCAAGCCAGGATGTTCTTCTTCAAGCCCTCGGCCTTCTATTTAACATCTGGGATGCGACGTATTCGCGGATGGTCGAGGCCCCGTACAGTGCGTCGATTGGCAGGCACTATCGACACGTCCTGGAACATTTCCAATGCCTCGTCCGTGGCATTCGCTCCGGCGAGATCAACTACGACGCGCGCGAACGCAATCAGCGCTTGGAGACAGAGGTCACTTACGCCACGATTGCGACCTGCGATGTCTTGCGTGCCATCAAGAATTACACCGAAGAGAGTCTTGCGCGCCCATGTACTGTGGTCAACAGCGTGTCTTACGGGGCAGGTGAGGTACCTATAATGGAGAGCAACATCAGACGCGAGCTTGCCTACTGCGCAGGCCACGCGATTCACCATTACGCCATTATTCGGTTAATTTGTAGCCACCTCGGGGTCGAGGTGCCCAAGGAATTCGGCATCGCGCCTTCAACGCTGAAATCCGGCGCCAGTATCGCTGCGGATTGAGGCCCTTACGGATGTCAGCGAGGTCATTCATCCGTATCACTGTCTGGACGGCTTTTCGCAGTCGCGTCAGGCTGATGCTTTCGCGAGTCTCGAGATGGGAGTTCTGGCCTGCATGGATTTTCTACCCGCCTGTGGCGCTCTACTGCGTTTGGCAAGGCATCAAGCACCATTCTTTCTGCTTGCCTGCGGTCGCCAACCTCAACCAGAAAAACGGCGGGATTGTTGGTGAATCGAAAATCGGCATCCTTAGCGAATTAATGGCAACATCTCCGGAACTCACCGCTGAAGCTTTCCTGATCGAAGCTGGCTCTGGAGCGATCCGCTTGGCACGCATAGGTGAACTTTGCCTCAAGCATGAAGTCGGACTGCCTTTCGTTCTCAAGCCAGACATTGCGCAGCGCGGCGCAGGCTTCAAGAAAATTCAATCTATGGAAGAGATGCGTGAATATTTGTCCCGAGTGAGCACCCCGGTGATACTCCAGCGCTACGTGGCGGCTCCCCACGAAGCCGGGATTTTCTATTACCGATTTCCGGGCGAACCAACCGGGCACATCCTGGGCATTACACGGAAAGTCTTTCCGTGTGTCACGGGCGATGGCATCCGCACTCTTCGCGAGCTGATTGAAGCCGATCCGCGTGCACAGCTAATCGCGCATACCTACTTGAATCGATTTCGTGCTGAAGCAGAACGTGTAATTGTCCGTGGCGAACAGTTTCGACTGGTCGAAGCGGGAAATCATTGTCAAGGATGCGAATTTCGCGATGGCTCGGAGTTGTTCACCCGCGAATTGTTGGAAGCGTTCGACTCGATCAGTCAGAATCTGCGAGGGTTTTTTGTAGGTCGATTTGATGTCCGCTACTGGACTGACGGTGAACTCCGTCAGGGGCGGAATTTCCAAATCATCGAGCTAAACGGCGCGGCCTCTGAGGCGACCCATATCTATGATTCGCGCAATTCGCTCTGGTCGGCCTATCGGATGCTGTTTCGCCAATGGCGCATCATCTATGCAATTGGTGCAGCCAATCGCCGTCTGGGTTTTCATCCGCCGTCGCCCTACGCCGTGTGGCGGGATTGGCGGGAGTTTGCTAGCCGGGCCTACGAATTCCCTCTGGCGGATTGAACTATGTGCACGCTTTCCTTCATCCCCCACACGAACGGCTACGCCGTCGGCATGAATCGCGACGAGCTGCGTTCCCGTCCCCGCTCCCTTGCTCCCATGTATTTCGGATGCAATGGCGTAACTGCGGTCTATCCATCGGAAACGTCAGGGGGTACCTGGATCGCAGCGAACGCCTATGGCCAGTTGTTTGCTCTCTTGAACTGGGACTCCGCCGACGCTGGTACGCTTGGGGCAAAGCTGCGGTCGCGGGGCGAGATTATCCCACAGCTGATTTTCGTCCCCGATTTTCGTGCCGCTGCCTCGATACTCGTGCCACCTCGGCTTGCCGGCATCTTGCCGTTTCGATTGATCGGGATAGACCCAAGACGTAGAGCGATCAGCGAATGGCGCTGGGATGGGCGCCGCATCCGTCAATCAGCGTTGCTATGGGCCCGCAAACACTGGTTTTCCTCCAGCTTGTCCGATGTTCAGGCTGCACAGTATCGGCGTGCTACCTGCATCATGGCTGCGTCCGTAGGAGATCCTGAAGGCGCCGATTGGCTTCCAGGGCTCCACCGATCGCACCGCCCATTCTCCGGGCCGTATTCAATTTGCGTTCATCGTCCCGAGGCGGTAACCGTCAGCTATACGGATGTCCTTGTAAATTCGCGGCTGATCTCCATGCGCTACATCGCGGGTTCTCCCTGCGAATCGGCCCCATTTCACCAAGTGCTCGATCTGGTCCGCTCATCTGATGAACCCTCCGTTCCCGGCTTGTTGTCCGGTACATTCTCTTCCACCGCAGCCCTCATGCCGTAAGATTTGCACCTGAGATTGCTGCGTCCTTACTGCTCCTGATGCATCTGATGTCGTCAAGCCGTCAGGAGAGTTCAGCCCAATGGATGCCAAATACGCGATCAACCTGGCGAAGACCACCTATCGTGAGGCCTACGAACAAGGCGACGTGGAGAAGCTTCTGTCCGTAGTCGCAACGGACGGTTTCACCGATATGTCGGAGGGGCTGCCCAGCAAATACGGGCAGGAAGCAAGGACGGTCTTGCGAAGTCGAGCGGAGCAGCTATTCGCGGATTACACGGTGAAACTGAACGTCATAATTATCAAGGTTGTAATTCAGGATGATACGGCCCGCGACTACGGCTGGCACGAGTGGATTCTCACGCCGAAAGCAGCCGGACCGGTGGTCCGGAAGAGGGACCGCTATTTTGAGTTGTGGACGCGCGAACAGGACGGTTCGTGGCGAATCTCGTTCTTCCTGAACAACGCTGACGTGCGCGAGCAGATCGGCTCCAGCGTGAGCCGCTGGTTCATGACAGAAGAAGCGGCAATTGCCTGACGTTATTTGTCCATGATCTTGTCGTAGAGACGCCGGCTGAACCCTTCCGGAACCTTGTATTCCATACCATCACCGACCAACCTCACGACATTGCGTGTTCCGTCGAGGATCGCGGTGCAGTGGGCACATGCTTTGAAATGCGCTTCCATGCGCGCGCGAAGTTCGGGCTCCACGTCGTTGTCGATGTAGTTGGAGATCTCCTTCCAGACTTCCAGGCAGCTGATCTCAATCACGCTCATCCGATACTCGAAACCTCAAAAAGATTCAAGTTTGTTGTGCTCATAAACCCCTACCAGGCCCGGACCTTAACATAATCAAGGCGGCCAGTGGTCCAGTTTCCGTCGAAACCTGGTGCCAAGGCATCGCGCATCTGCAACCGGGCCCGGAGCAGCCGGGTTTTCACGTTGCCCTTTCCTATGCCAAGCACCTGAGCCGTTTCCTCAATCGAGAGGTGTTGCATGTCTCGTAGAATCAGCACTTCGCGATACTTCTCGGGCAGCGACGCCAACGCGCGTTGCAGGGCTTCTCGCAACTCTTTGCGCTGGAGCGCCTCGGATGGAATCTCCCGCCAATCCGCAAAATCGCGTGGGAAATAGTCTCCGTCCTCTCCATTTTCCGGTTCATCGATAGATTCGTAGAGGTGTTTACGGGTTTTCCGGATCTTCAGGCGCGCCTCATTAATGCAGATTTGGATGATCCAGGTGCTGAATTTACACTCCCCACGGAACCGATCGATGTGGGTAAAAGCCATCAGCACGGCTTCCTGGGCGGCGTCTTCGGCGTCCGCCTCGTTCTTGAGGATGCCCATGGCGGTGGCAAAAAGAGCCCTCTCGCAGGGCTGGACGAGCTGGTAGAAGGCTTCCTTGCATCCCGCTCGCGCTTGTCGCAAGAGTTCTGACTCGCGTGTTTTCAAAGATGGACTGAGCGCTTCCATCCTTACGAATTCTCCCATCCACAGACACAGTCAGCCTGCTAACCCTACCTGTGTCTTCCTCAATTCGGCTTGGAACCGCTTAACGGGCCTTTCGTCCCGGTATCGGATGTCGCGATGCAAGAAAGGACGCAGCTATTTGTTGCTAATTTTTTCCTGGTTGCTCGCTTTCTTTGACACCTTTTTCGAAGCTGCGTATCCCATGACGCATGAATGACCTTCAATCGCCCACGAGAAATCTGTCATGCGGTCGACCGCTCGGGTCCGCCGGTCGGTCAGAGGTCCGCCGGCATCAGGTTATTCTTGCAATTGAAAACCACTGGCCTGAGTACTTGATGGAAGCCGCCGAACTGGGACTGTTCATGGTGTCGGCGTGCACGTTCACGGTACTGCTGGAGCATCCCGCATCCCCTGTGCGCCTACAAGTAGGTAGTTCGTTCCTCCGCATGGTGCTGATCGGTATTGCGATGGGTCTTACCCTCCTTGGGCTCATCCACACCCCCTGGGGGAAACGCTCGGGGGCACATATGAATCCATCCACGACGTTGATGTTTCTGCGCCTCGGGAAAGTAGAGACATGGGACGCGATCTTCTACATTTGCTTTCAGTTTATTGGCGCACTCGCTGGAGTCATACTTTCGTTCGCAATTCTCGGCAGCGTTCTGAGGGACCCCAGTGTAAATTTCGCAGTCACACAGCCTGGCAGTGCTGGGGCCGCCTACGCCTTCATCGCGGAACTGATCATATCGTTCGTTCTGGCATTAACTGTTCTTAGCACCGCGAACGATATTCAGCTCTCGCGCTTCACGCCGTACTTCGCCGCTACCCTCGTCGCAACTTACATCACGTTTGAAGCGCCATTCTCGGGCATGAGCATGAACCCGGCGCGCACGTTCGGCTCAGCCCTGCCCGCACATGCGTTCAATGCCCTCTGGATCTATTTCACAGCTCCGCCCATCGGAATGTTGCTTGCGGCGGAAGTGTATTTGCGGCTGCGCTCCGCTCAAGCGGTCTACTGCGCCAAATATCACCACCATAACTCGATGCGCTGCATTTTCCGCTGCCGCTACGCGGAGCTGCAACGGACCTGATCTGATTATGACCAGATGTAACGATCTTGAGGACGAGCACATGACAGGCACGGAACACCATTTCGACGTAATCATCATCGGCTCTGGCGCTGGAGGCGGCACTCTGGCCTATTCGCTGGCTCCGACCGGCAAGAAAATCCTGATTCTCGAACGCGGCGGCTACGTGCGTCGCGAAAAGGCGAATTGGGACTCGCACGCTGTAAATGTTGAAGCGAAATATCAAACCAAGGAGCAGTGGAGCGATGGGAGGGGTAGACCCTTGCATCCTCACACGAACTACTACGTGGGAGGAAACACGAAATTCTACGGTGCAGCGCTGTTTCGCCTGCGTCGCGAGGATTTTGGCGAGATTCGCCACTTCGGCGGCATCTCCCCAGCTTGGCCCATTTCCTACGACGATCTCGAACCCTATTACCTGCAGGCTGAGCGCTTGTATCACGTGCATGGCCGGCGTGGAGAAGATCCTAGCGAGCCACTAGCAAGTGGCCCCTATCCGCATCCACCAATCAGCCACGAGCCGCGCATCCAGCAGCTCAGTGAGGACTTCGCGCGGCAGGGTTTGCGGCCGTTTCACACGCCCCTCGGGTTACAGATCGATGAAGCGAATCCCGTGGCCAGCAAGTGCATTCGCTGTGACACGTGCGACGGGTATCCCTGCCTGGTCGACGCCAAGTCGGACGCGCAGGTGATTTGCGTCGACCCGGCGCTGCGGTTCCCGAATGTCTCGTTGATGACGGATTCGTATGTGGAGCGACTCGAAACCACTGGGTCCGGACGAGAAGTGTCGCGCGTCATTGTTCGTCAAAACGGCCGCGTCATTGCGCTGTCGGCTGACGTGGTCGTGGTTTCTTGCGGAGCAATCAATTCGGCGGCACTTCTTCTGCGTTCCGCAAACGAAAAGCATCCTCACGGTCTCGCCAACAGCTCGGATGTGGTGGGCCGACACTACATGGGCCATGTCAATTCTGTGATGCTGGCGCTATCGAAATGCCCGAATCCCACGCTTTATCAGAAGACGCTTGCGGTGAATGACTTCTACTTTGCTTCCGGAGATTGGGAATATCCGATGGGGCATTTCTCCTTCGTTGGCAAACTGGATGGTGTGGCGCTCTCGGCTGGTGCACCAGCAATCGCCCCGGGATGGACGCTTGATCTCATGGCCGAGCACTCGATGAGTTTTTGGCTCACATCGGAAGATCTGCCGGACCCCAACAACCGCGTGACGCTTGATCGTGAAGGAAACATCGTCCTCAGCTATACGCCAAACAATCAAGAGGCCCACCATCGTCTGATAACCAAGCTAAAGCAACTGCTAAATCGGCAAACTGCGTGCAATGTACATGGACACGAGTGCCATCATGGTCTTTTCGCTCGAAATTTGTTCATTGGCGATCAGATTCCACTCGCGGGAGTAGCGCACCAGAACGGCACGATCCGCTTTGGCCACGACGCCAAGACTTCTGCCTTGGACATCCAGTGCAAAGCTCACGATCTCGACAATCTGTACGTAGTGGACGGTAGCTTCTTTCCTTCGAGTGCGGCCGTAAATCCGGCGCTGACGATTATGGCGAACGCATTGCGTGTCGGAGACCACTTGCAGCGTCGCTTGGGTGCAAATCTCGCTTTAGACGTGAAAAGCCAGCCTGGGAGCTTCGCGGGAGTATCGAGTGCCGTCTAAGCCGCTTCGCTCGCTTCTCCTAGCGATCGTACTGTCAGCTAGTCTGGCGAAAGCTGCGCCAGCGCAGCTTGGCACCCCCTCTTCCCGAACAAAGACGGTGTCAATCGGCCCCATTTTGACGACCGTGGGAGACATGGATCGTTCGGTGGATTTCTACTCGCGCGTGCTGACATTCGGGAAAGTCTCGGACCATGAAGTCGCGGGTGATGAAGTGGAACGCCTCTTCGGCGTATTCGGGGCGCGAGTGCGATTGGTGGAAATGAAACTCGGTGATGAGTCGATTGAGCTGGCGCAATTTCTCGCTCCCCGAGGCCGGCCGATTCCGGTAGATTCTCGCAGCAATGATCTGTGGTTTCAGCACATCGCCATCATTGTCAGCGATATGGACCGCGCCTACGGGATCCTGCGCCAAAACAACGTCGAGTTCGCTTCTTCGGGGCCGCAACGCTTGCCGGACTGGAATAAAAATGCTGGGGGCATTCAAGCGTTTTACTTCAAGGACCCAGATGAACATCCCATCGAAATCCTGTGGTTTCCAGAAGGAAAAGGCGACTCCAAATGGCACCGTGCCGGCGGTCGAATCTTTCTTGGAATCGACCACACGGCCATCGCTGTTTCAGATACTTACGCCAGCCTAAGGTTCTACACGACTCTTCTCGGTTTGCGTGTGACGGGAGAAAGTGACAATTACGGAACGGAACAGGAGCATCTCAATAACGTATTCGGTGCTCATCTCCGCATCACGTCTCTCCGCGCCTCGACCGGGCCGGGTATCGAGCTCTTGGAATACTTGAGTCCGCGTGACGGTCGAGCCCTCCCCGCCGACGAACATGCAAATGACCTCGTTCATCGAGAGACGGTTTTGTGGGTCCAGGATGTGGATACCGCCGTCCTCGATCTCAACGCCGCTCATGTGAAGTTTGTTTCTTCTGGCCTCGTTGTGAATCAGAGGAGAGCACTGGAATTTGGGAAGGCACTTTTGGTGCGTGATCCGGACGGACATGCCGTCGAGATCGCTGCGTACTGAGACCATCCAACAAAGGAGTCTTGATTCTTGACGAAGTACAAACACGAGAAAGGGAAGCCTCGTGCCGAGCAAGCGAATGATGGGCGAATCAGTCGCGAGGAATTCTTCAAAGGGCTGATTCACGAGTTCACAAACATGCTCACGGCGGTGATCGGCTATAGCGAATTGGCTCTCGAAACAGTCGAACACTCGCACCCGGCCCGGAGCTGGCTGGAAAAGATCCGCAGTCACACGAAGGAGCTCTCTTTGATGGTTCGGAAGCTGACCGCTCTGAATCAGAAATCGGAGACGAATAATCAACAATGAACGCTGAAGAAAAAAGGTTGCGGGAATCGCGTGATCGCCTCGTGCACTGGAAGCGCTGGGGACCGTATCTCTCCGAGCGGCAGTGGGGCACGGTACGCGAAGACTATAGCCCCGGAGGGACCGCCTGGGATTATTTTCCGCACGATCATGCGCGCTCCCGTGCCTATCGCTGGGGCGAAGACGGCATCGCGGGCATTTCGGATCGTCACCAGTTGATCTGCTTCGCTTTGGCAATGTGGAATGGTCACGATCCTATCCTCAAGGAACGGTTGTTCGGCCTCACGGGCAACGAGGGCAACCACGGCGAGGACGTCAAGGAGTATTACTTCTACCTCGATTCGACTCCCACGCACTCCTACATGAAAGCGCTGTACAAGTACCCCCAGGGAGAATTCCCTTATCGCGAGCTAGTGGAGGAAAATCGCAGCCGCTCACGCCACGACTTTGAATTCGAACTCCTGGATACAGGCATATTCGGCGAGAACCGCTACTTCGACGTGACTACGGAGTACGCGAAAGCCAACGCCGAGGATATCCTGGTCAAAATTACTGTCGCGAATCGCGGACCGCTTGACGCCACACTTTCAGTGTTACCAACAATCTGGTTCCGCAACACTTGGTCGTGGGGCCACGATCCCTACCGGCCTTCGCTAGCCGCAGCGGGCAAACTGAGTGTACCGCAAGAATACGGAATTCCCGGCGCTGCGGTGATCGAAATCGATCACAGGACCCTCGGCAAGCGCTGGTTGCTCTGCGAGGGCGAACCTGAGCTTCTTTTCACGGAAAACGATACGAACACTCAGCACCTTTTTTCCACGCCGAATGCCTCGCCCTTTGTGAAAGATGGCATCAACGAATGCGTTGTAAACGGCAAACGCGAAGCGGTGAACCCTGCGAAGGTGGGGACCAAGGCCGCCGCTCACTATCGCCTACGGATCGCCTCTGGCGCCTCGACAACCCTGCGGCTCCGCCTGACCGACAAGGAGCCCAAAGTGCGACGAATGTCCGCACCGCGGCTCGTACTCGCGGACTCGCCCAAGACCGAATTGCTAGGACAATCCTTCGAGTCGATCTTCGCGACCCGGCGCATGGAAGCCGACGAATTTTACGCTCAACGCGTGCCCCAAGGGCTTTCGGAAGACGCTCGGAACGTACAGCGACAGGCGTTCGCCGGCATCCTGTGGTCCAAGCAGTTCTATCACTTTGACATTCGCGCTTGGCTCGAAGGCGATCCCGCAGGGCCGCCACCACCCGAGAGCAGAAAAAATGGCCGCAATCACGAATGGTCGACTCTTTATAACGCCGACGTCGTTTCGATGCCCGACAAATGGGAATATCCCTGGTATGCCGCCTGGGACCTGGCATTTCACTGCATTCCCCTCGCACAGGTTGATCCGGATTTTGCGAAAGAGCAGCTTACGCTTCTCCTGCGCGAATGGTACATGCATCCGAATGGCCAGCTACCGGCCTATGAATGGGCTTTTGGCGATGTGAATCCGCCTGTTCACGCTTGGGCTGTCTGGCGCGTTTACAAGATTGAGAAACGCGTCCGCGGCAAAGCCGACCGCAATTTCCTCGAATGTGCATTCCACAAGCTTCTGCTGAATTTCACCTGGTGGGTGAATCGCAAGGACGCCGAAGGTATGAACATTTTTCAAGGCGGGTTCCTTGGTCTCGACAACATCGGCGTGTTCGACCGCTCGGCACCGCTCCCCACCGGCGGTCACCTGGAGCAGTCCGACGGCACCAGCTGGATGGGTATGTACTGCCTGAATATGCTTGCTATCGCGCTCGAACTCGCTCGCGAGAACCCAGCGTACGAAAGCGTGGCCAGCAAGTTCTTCGAACATTTCGTTCATATCGCGCACGCGATGAACGACCGTGGTGGCGAAGGCATCGAACTCTGGGACAAGGAAGATGGTTTCTACTATGACGTCCTCCACCTTCCCAACGGCGACCGCCATTACTTGAAAGTGCGTTCGCTCGTCGGACTGATTCCCTTATTGGCTGTCGAAACCTTGGAACAAGACATCGTCGAACGTCTTCCCGGCTTCGAGCGCCGGATGCAGTGGTTTACGGACAATCACCCGGATGTTCCCGAACACATTGACATTCAGCAAGCTAACGGCAAATGCGTGCGGCGCCTGCTCTCTCTTGTGAACCGAGAGAAGCTCACAAGCATTACCCGTTACCTGCTGGATGAGTCTGAGTTTCTATCTCCGCACGGAATCCGGGCCATCTCGAAGTTCCACAAGGACCGTCCCTACGTTCTAAAGGCGAATGGGACAGAACACCGTGTGGACTACGAGCCAGCAGAATCGAGCACCGGCCTCTTCGGAGGAAATTCAAATTGGCGCGGGCCGGTGTGGTTTCCCATCAATTTTCTGCTCATCGAGGCCCTTCAGAAATTTCACCACTTCTATGGCGACAGTTTCACCACCGAGTTGCCGACCGGCTCTGGAAATCGCGCCACCCTTTGGCAGGCAGCTGCGGAGATTTCTCGCCGCCTTACCAAGATTTTTCTCCGTTCCTCGGATGGAACCCGTCCTGTGTATGGAGGCCAAGAAACATTTCAGCAAGATCCGCACTGGCGTGACCTGATCTACTTCCACGAATACTTTCACGGCGACAACGGTGCGGGCATTGGGGCCAGCCACCAAACCGGTTGGACTGCCCTTGTTTCCAAGCTGATTGAACAAAGTGGCGAAGGGATGTAAGCGGCCAGCGAGTATGGATACGACTAAAAAGGAGAGCAACATGCAAGCAGTGACAGTTGAGCGGGACTCTACGAAGGTCGCCAGGCGCGAACTGATCAAGGCAGTGGCGGTGATTCCGGGAAAGCCGAATACGATTCACCTTCGCGAAGTTCCCAAACCGGCGGTGTCCGACGTACCTAATGGGCGCGGCGTACTTGTGAAGATCCTGCGCGTCGGTGTCGATGGCACCGACAAAGAGATTAATGCTGCTGAATACGGAGCCTCCCCTGCTGGGGACGATTTCCTGATCGTCGGTCACGAAAGCTTCGGCATCGTCGAGGAAGTTGGTACGAAGGTGACGGAGTTCAAGCCTGGCGACTATGTGTCGCTAACGGTTCGGCGGCCGGGTTCGAGCCTCTACGATGTGATCGACACGTACGACATGACCACCGACGACACTTATTTCGAGCGCGGCATCAATCTTCGCCACGGTTTCCTGACTGAGTATGTCGTCGACCAACCCGAGTACATCATTCGTGTTCCCGAGAACATGAAGGAAGTCGGCGTCCTGATGGAACCGATGAGCGTCGCCCAGAAGGCCATCGAGCAAGCTTATCGGATTCAGCAACGGCTTCGCGTGTGGCGACCAAAGCGCGCCGCGGTAATGGGCTCCGGTACGCTGGGCCTGCTTGCAACATTGGTTTTGCGACTGCGCGGGTTGGATGTCACTACCTTTGGCAATACCATGCCGCCGACGCTCAACAGCAGCTTGATTGAAGAGTTGGGCGCGCGATACATCAGCACGAAGCAGATGTCACTCACTGAGGCATCCGCCAAACACGGCCCGTTCGATTTGATCCTCGAAGGCACAGGCTATTCGCCGCTGGTCTTCGAAGCCATGAACGTTTTAGCGAAAAACGGCGCCCTCGCCATGGTCAGCGTGACAGGCGGGTCGCGCCAGGTCGAAGTCCCCGCTGATAAGATCAACCTCGGATTCGTTCTCGGCAACAAAGTTGCCTTCGGCAGCGTGAACGCGAATCGCGAATACTTTGAGACTGGTGTTAAGGACCTCTCTACCGCTGAATTGCAATACCCAGGGTGGTTGAAGAGGCTGCTTACACATCGCGTCAGCGGTCTTGAGAATTATGGAGAGATGATGCGGTTACTTACCGAGGCTAAGGGCTCGATCAAAGTCTATTGCGAAATCGCAGCCATCGAAAGCCGGCAGACGTCGGCCGCCACCATCTAGTCGAAGCTGTCAGATACATCTTTGACTGGCCGCACGGCGTTCGAGGAGCTTCAATGCAAGATGAATCGGAAAAACCTCATGCCTTGGTCTGCACTGAGGTTTGGGGCGGCAATCGGAAGGTCGTTCGCACGGTAAAAATGCCGAGTCTGATCGCATGGGTCGCTTCGGCCCCCCTCAACGAGGGGAAAGGAGGTGGAGACCTCCACTACATGTCCGTTTGCGATTACGATTTGATCTCTCGCGTGGCGCTGGCCGACGTAAGCGGGCATGGTGGTGAAGTGGATGGCGTGACTCAGACCCTGCGCAACTTAATGCGCCAGAACATCAATGCATGGGACCAGTCGGATTTCATGCGAGGTGTCAATGAGACATTTCGGCAGAGCGGCGATCATAAATATGCCACGGCAATCGCCTTGAGTTTCCATCGAATCCTAGGTCGGCTGGCGTTCAGCAACGCTGGACACCTACCTCCGCTCTGGTATCACGCTTCCGAAAAGGTCTGGGGTTGGCTTGAGGAGGGAGCGGAAGCAAAAAAGGTGTCGGGCCTCCCGGTAGGTTTGATTCCCGGGACCGAGTACAGCCAGACAGTTGTAGCTTTGAAACCATCCGATCTTCTCGTGCTCTACACAGATGGAATTACCGAAGCCGGGAACGAGACAGGGCAGGAGTTGGGACGAGAACAACTTCTCGAATGGGCGCGTCGGGCTCCCGTACACTCTCCGCGAGTGCTGGGAGAAAACCTGCTTCAACGGCTGGAGTTGTTTCGGGGCACTATTCGCAATGACGATGAAACGCTGCTGGTGTTGAAACGCGAAGAAGAATCTCGTCTCGTCATGTTAGGCGAGGTTGCAAGCAGCTACACGTTCGGCCGCCTAGCAAGGTCGATGAAACGCAAATCAGCTTAATCTTTTGAAACTTGTGCCTCTCCTTGTTCTCTCACTTACTAACAAGATGAATAAATCTTGTCCGCGTGTGGCGCGTGTCATGTTTCTGAAGAGCGTAGCCGCGGAAATACTAAAGGAGATGTTCATGAAATTCTCGAAAGTCTCAATCCTTCTTATCGGGTCGGCCTTTGCGTTTTCTTCCGGAGCATTTGCACGGGATGCCAATACCAATAAGGGGAAACTTCATTTGCAGGACAAAACCATCGTTGACGGGAAGCCTCTCGATCCCGGCAACTACACCGTCGAATGGACTGGCGCCGGACCGACCGTCGAGGTCACCCTCTTGCACGGAAAGCAGACTGTGGCTACATTCCCCGCTCACATTATGGAGCAATCCACACCGAATCATAACGACGCTTATGGGAGCGCACCGGAATCGGATGGTTCCAGAAGGCTCACGGTCATCTACATCAGTGGAAAACGGACGAACCTGGAACTGGAACAGAATCAAGCCAGTCAGCAGGCTGGCGTGTCCAACTCAAAGTAAGAACCAAAAACGAGCGCCCATTTCTTTTCGGCCGGAACGGGAAGGAATGGGCATTATTTTTTGTTTGCGAATCTCTCGTCACCGCGTTTGCGCGCGGCCCCGAGCCCGCGCACAGCAAAGCTTCCGAGATCACTCTCAGTCTCCTCAGAAGGCCGGCCACACCATCGTTTCGAATCAAATTCCTGCCAGAATAGTTTCGAAACTTTTGCGAAGTTCAATACTCTCATTAGCCGCAGGGAACGCTGGAGTGAACGTAATCGTGACAGTGTTCGCTAGTTCAAGAATCGAGAGGAGTGTTTGATAATGACGAAAACCACGAAGGCTATGCTCGCAAGCGCGGCACTGGCAGGATTACTCGCCGGAGCCGGCGCTGCAGTTAACGCTTCGACTCTGCTTCCTTCGCTGAAGACTTCCTTCAGCGCCCAGGATCAGGGGCAGGACAAGGACAAGAAGGCCGACAAGCAGGTCAAAGAAAAGCATGCTTGCAAGGGCCAGAACTCCTGCAAAGGCAACGGCGGCTGCAAGGCGGGAGACAACGGTTGCAACGGCAAAAACTCTTGCAAGGGCAAGGGTGGTTGCGCAACCGACGGCTCCAAAAAGCCCCAGTAATTACCGAAAAGCTTGGAGTCACTCGGTCGAGGGCTGGGGACTTTGACTCCAGCCCTCTTTACGTCAGGCATTGCTTCCACACCTGACCTCGGATGTAGATCCTTCAGTTGCGCCGCGGCGATGTAGAGACGTCGGGAGATAAAACGTGTATTTGAACCAACTCCTCCAGTTCGTTTAGTCGGGCGTAGGGGACCAATCGGCAGTTTGGGTGTGTGTTGCCTACGATCAGAAGAGAGAGCCTGTCCTGCACGGTTCGGTCGTAGAACAGAACGGTCTTCTTAGTGGTCGCTCCCAGGAGATAGCCGGTCTCGAATCCCAAACCAAACGAAGAGCCCGAGACTTCGGCAACGAAGATATCGCATTCGGCAAGCCACTTCATATCGCGCGCAAAAATCTCTTCGGCTGGCACGCGTCTGTCTGCGTCCCAGGCATCGTCTCGGAGTAAGTGGGTGGTGAGGACGTCGTGTCCCATTAACTGGAGCACGCTGACGATTCTCTTTGCCGCCTCCACCGATGACCGATTCCCCGCGACGGTAAAGCCCAAGTAGATTTTCATAGAGTGTGGGTAACCTTTCATAAATCAACTGCCAGAAGCCTTAGGAGCGCGGGGACTGCAAAAACTCTGAAACTTCCGGCGAGCATCGTTATCTTATTTTCCATGAAACCAGAAACATCGCTGGATGTGGCGATTACATGTCTCGCGCCGGATTGGCCCTGGTCGGCCGGCTTGGACGCGTTAGTCGCAGCGCCGCAGCACCATCGTAGGGTATTTGAGAACAATCGAGTCCGAGTCTTGGAAGTATGCATCCCTCGAGGCGAAACGGTTCCGGTGCACACACACAGGTGGCCAGCTATTCTCTATCTCCAGAGTTGGAGCGACCATGTGCGGCGCGACGAAACGGGTAAGCTGATTTTCGACTCGCGACATGAGGCAACGCCTGCCGCCGTCCCTTCGGTTCTCTGGTGCGAGCCCCTGACGCCTCACTCCGTCGAAAACGTAGGTGAAACCGAGCTACGTGTCCTGAGCATCGAGCTAAAGCATAGCGAAGGGCTCTAACCCGGAATCTCCATCCACGCGCTGTCTCGCTTTCATAGTTTCGGCGAAGATTTGGTTACGGCCCCGCACGCCGGCGGCGTGATCTCTGACTTTTTGGTTTGTGCCAGTGAAATTATCGACAAAAACTTTGTAGCTTTTTTGCGGCTTCTGTATCAACTCCTTATGAGCTACCTATACAATCGAATCCAATTATTGCACGATCGCTTCTTTCACCTTGTGAACCATCTCCAGTCTCCCTTTCTCCTTTTCGTCAGGCTATATTGGGGCTGGCAACTGGCCCAAAGCGGCTGGGGAAAACTCCACAATCTGGCGAACGTAACCGACTTTTTTACGAGCCTGAACCTGCCATTCCCGGCCCAGACGGCCGTCTTTATATCCTGTGTGGAATTTTTCGGCGGTATTTTCCTCGCATTGGGTCTTCTTTCGCGCATGACTGCGCTTGTACTAACCATCAACATGGTCGTGGCTTATGTCACCGCCGACCGCGAAGCGCTACTGTCGGTTTTCTCCGACCCTGACAAATTCTATGGCGCAGCACCTTACACATTCCTTGTCGCTTCCGTGATCATCCTGCTTTTCGGTCCCGGCAAATTGGCAGTGGATGCTCTTTTTCGCTGGCTAGTTAAAGTGCCGGCGCTTCAGGAGACTTCTGCGGTCACCAGATGAATTCGTGGAATAAAACGCCATTGTATTGAGTTCTTTGGGAGTGCATGAGCATGAATCCGTTGTTGCGTCGAGTATTGATTGGGGTTCCGGCTGGCCTGCTTGCCGGCACTGCCCTATTGATAATCCTGGGGCATTCGTTCCTCACTGTGGTCTTCTGCGCTTTCGTGGGGGCGTGTTATTCGGCGAGTCTGGACCCGACGCGCGGCACGTACGTCGACAATCTCATGGCGGGAGCGGCTCTCGGCGTGCCGCTCTGGGGTTTGGTCAGCGTGATTGGAATTCCGGTTTTGTCCGGTCATCAACCCGAATGGAACGCGGAGCAAATGCGCAGCCAATTTCCAGCCCTCATCGGGTGGGTGATTTACGGCGCCGTTCTCGGGTTCCTGATACAAGCTTTGAACGATATGGCCGCGCGCTTTTGGGGACCGGAGACCGCTTCACGAGTCCCGACCGAAACAGAAAAGACACGCATCGTCATCCTGGGTGGCGGCTTCGCCGGGATGCACACCGCCGAATGCCTGGAGCAGCAATTTCGCACCAACCCAAACGTCAAGCTAACCCTGATCAGTGATACCAACGCCTTGCTCTTTACCCCAATGCTTGCCGAGGTTGCAGGTAGCAGTCTTGAGCCCACGCACATCAGCACGCCTCTGCGAAGCAGCCTCCATCGCGCGGAGTTTATTCGGGGGCAAGTTTCACGCGTTGATTTGGAAGGTCGGCGCATTTTCTTGGCGAGTGATCCAATGGCGCCGGAGTCCTCGCCAGTCCGAGAGGTTTCCTACGATCACTTGGTTTTCGCGCTCGGTGCCGTCTCCAACTATCTGGGGATGGTGAATCTGGAAAAATATTCTTTCAATTTCAAGAGTCTGCTAGACGCCATCCGTATCCGCAATCACGTGATCGAAATGTTCGAACGCGCAGACCGAAACCCCGCCCGTCGCAGGGCACTGCTTACGTTCGTAGTCGCCGGAGGCGGTTTCGCCGGCGTGGAACTTGCCGGCGCCCTGAACGATTACGCTCACGGAATTTTGGCAGATTATCCCAGGTTGCAGAGAGAAGACCTCAGCGTTGTGCTCGTGCATTCGCGCGATCGCATTCTGCCGGAACTCAGCGAATCGCTTGCTCGGTACGCGCAGGAAAGAATGGAAGCACGCGGCGTTATTTTCCGGCTCAACACACGTCTGGTCGACGCCGGGCCTGGCGTGGTCACGCTGAGTGATGGTGAGATTCAAGCCGAGACGCTGGTCTGGACCGCAGGCACAGCGCCAAACCCGCTAGTGCAAGCTCTCCCGCTCGACAAGGACAAAAGGCGGGCCTTGATCGTCGACCGAACCCTGGCGGTCCCAAGTCGACCGGGGTTATGGGCCCTCGGCGACTGTGCAGCAGTGATTGACGCGAGGACAGAAAAGCCCTGTCCACCCACAGCGCAGTTCGCTCTGCGTGAGGCGCAGGTCCTGGCACGGAATATTCGCGCCCACGTCGAGGGGCGTTCTCTCCGTAAGTTTCACTTCGACTCTTTAGGAGCCCTTTGTGTTGTCGGGCATCAGACTGCTTGTGCGGAACTGTCTGTACCGTTTGCGCGAAACAAATCGGTGCGCTTTTCTGGCCTGCTCGCTTGGGCCATGTGGCGTGGCATCTATCTTTCAAAGCTGCCCGGACTCGAACGGAAGATCCGCGTAGCAATGGATTGGGTCGTCGAACTGTTTTTCCCGAGAGACATTGTTCAGACGATTGAGTTGAAGTAGGAGCGACGAAATGGTTGAAGCTCAAAAGGCAGGAATAGTGCGCATCGAGTCGGATATGAAAGCGTTCTCGCCACGCGCGACGGAAATCCTGCTGGGATTGTTCGTTGGCGCAGTGGGAGGTGCACTGCAAGGTTCGCTGTTGTCCGTGCCCCTCGCACAATCAGTTTTTTGCGGCCTCTTATTCGGAGCCGTGTTTGCTTTGCTCTTTGCGAAACGCGCCACCAGTCCCGGAGCCGGATTAGTCTGGGGTTTGGCCTTCGCGGTGTTGATATGGATCCTTTTCCCAGCCGGAGTCGTGCCGCTGGCGGCCAGGACCGCTGGCTCCGGATCAATGTTGCAGGATGCACTGGAGCGGTTTCCGCAGCTTGTGTCTTTCTTGCTTTGTCTGGGAATGCCAGCAGGTCTGACGCTGGGTTTATGGGCGGAACTTCGGGGCAAAGTCGCAAACCCGAAATTCAGTTGGGGCCGAGCCATCGTAGCGGGCGGCTTCGCTGGGACCTTGGGTGGACTGATTTTCGGACGTTGGGTCTCCTCAGGAGACTATTTCCCGCTGCTTGCTGGATATGGGACGCTGCCTTTTTCGCGTGGGACCATCATTCTCTTACATTTCGGCGTCGCATTGCTGATTGGAATTACGTTTGGCCTTCTATTTCAGCGCGATGTGCGTGGGTACGGTTCCTGCATGGGCTGGGGGCTTGGGTACGCGATGTTCTGGTGGTTTCTTGGCCAGCTTACCCTACTACCATTGGCAGCACACAAGCCGATCGATTGGTCGGCCGACCAAGCAAGCTCCGTGTTTGGCTCACTGGTCGGGCACATTCTCTACGGATTGATTTTGGGGGTCGCCTACGCAACATTGGACCGTCTTTGGGTCCGGCTCTTCATCCAGTCAGACCCGCTGAACAGAGAGGTCGGCGGAGTCGGGGTTCACCTCTTGCAATCGCTGGGCTGGGGATGTGCCGCCGGCCTTGTCGGAGGAATCGTTGCGAGCCCAGTTCTCCTGGCAACCCACGCCTTACCCAAGATCGTTGGTTTGGATACCAGCCTTTCCGGGTCCCGGGGTTTGCTGCTTCATTTCTTGGTGAGCTCGGCAATCGGAATGACTTACGGCCTTCTGTTTCGCAATGAAGCGTCGAGTCTGGGACTCGGCATAGCTTGGGGATGGCTCTTTGGTTTGATCTGGTGGTTTGTCGGACCCATGACCATTCTTCCGTTACTGCTCACAGGTGTCTGCGACTGGAGCAGCGACGCAGCCTCGGCGCTGCTTCCATCTCTCATGGGTCACCTGATTTTTGGCGCGACAACGGCCTTTGTCTTTTTATTGATAGAGCGTCGCTACATGCGCGTACTTCTCTTAGACCCGCGCATCGCTGCCCGTGAAGCGAGAAGAGTGCGCCCTGTGGGAACTCCGGCTCCCGCTCTGTGGCTTTTCGCCCTCACCCTCGGTGTGCTGCTGCCCATCCTTCTTGGTTGACAATGAAAATGCTGAGACCAGTCGATGCTGCCTGGATTCGCGGTCCTCTATCAGGACCTACAGGATGAACATCCTTGGCATCTCAGGAAGTCTGCGCACTTCTTCCGTGAGTACGGCTCTTCTCAAAACGGGGGCCACGCTTATGCCTGCGCATGTCAAGCTCACGATCTATGACGGGCTCGGTAATCTCCCGCACTTCAACCCCGATATCGATAACGATTTCCAACCTCCTGCCGTATCGGACTTTCGGTCTCAATTGAACAATTCGGCGGGTGTAATCATTTCAACTCCCGAATACGCGCACGGTATTCCAGGAGTGCTAAAGAACGCGTTAGACTGGCTCGTTGCCAGCGGTGAGCTTTATGGGAAACCTGTAACGCTCTTCAGCGCCTCACCCCGGGGGTGTTTCGCGCACGCCTCATTGATCGAAACGCTCACGGTCATGATGGCCCGGCTGATTCCTGAAGCGTTCGTGAACGTAGCACCACCCCCGGGAATGGGAAATGGCGAGCTACAAGTAACTGTAACGGCGGATTTATCAACGCGAGTCGAACGTGCGTTGGCCGTCTTTGCAAAGACCATTGATCACTCCGAATCGAAATTTGCGCCCGGTGCAGACCAAGATCATCGCGACCAAAAAATAGGTGTCAACCCAGGTGTCCAGAACGGATGGGCGTGAAACGCAGAATCTCCGGAGGTTTCTTATGTCTACTCTTACGCTGAACAACCTTGGCGTGCAGAGCGCCCCGCCCGGCCCGAGCGAGCGCCGAGAGCTGGCGATTTTTTCTCTCGTCGTACTCGCCGTCAACGTGCTCATCATGAGCGCGCTGATGGCCCTGCAGATCAATACAGTGACCAATAATTGGTATGTCTTTTCGACTATGTTTGTGCCGGGCATTATGGCCTTCTTTCTTCTTCGCCGGCATGGCCGCCTCCGCTCGGTTGGTTGGGGACTTGGCCGCGCGACTACATGGTTCTGGGCGATAGCGCTGCCGCTTGGGGTGATTGGCTCGGCACAACTCATTTCGCTCGCGCTGGGCTTCTCGCATGCAGGACCGCACAAGTCAACCATCGGCCACACTCTGACGGCCTTTGTTTTTTATACCGCCGTCTCCATTCCATTTGCGCTCGGCGAGGAGCTTGGCTGGCGGGGGTGGGCGCAATCGGCATTCATACGCCAGTTTGGCCTCGCAGGTGGGCTTCTACTTCTCGGCTTGCTGTGGGGGCTCTGGCACACACCGCTTTACTACGTCTCTGATGGGCTTTTCAGTTCGCTTGTTCAGACGCCGGTCGACAACATACTCGCAGTGGTTCCCATGGCCTGGCTGTACACGCGGTCGCGCTCCATCTGGGTGCCCACTTTTACGCATGCCTTTGCGGACATCCTGATCTCCTTTTCGACCTCGCTCTTCCCACGCAGCAGCGAGAACGCGGTTTGGATAACGCTCGAATTGTTGCAGCTGTTTATTTCCGTCATTCTTTATCTTGACCTGCACCGCAGATACCGGAAGAACGAACTGTTTATGAACTGAGGGTAACCCACCCTTTGGGCCGCATATATACGGTTATTTCCAGTGTCTTCTAGATTGGCTTGGGTGGCCGAGGGAATGGGGAGGAACTTTGCCGTTGCCACAACGCATTGATAGGAATGACTCGGCCATCCAAACCCGCCCGGACTGTATCCGCGAGGCCCCAGATGTACGCGCGCGGGACGATGTGGGACTTGCGCATCCCCTGAAGCGCCGCGCGATAGACCGGCGAGCGCACGTCGGAGATTTTGTCGGCTAGCGGGCGATTGAACGCTTCGCTGGCGCCTGGGCTTTCCGCGTAACGGAACCTGTAGGTCGCCCACAGCACAGCAAGCGCGCCCAATATCACCGCCATAACAATCGCTAACCGCGAGAGTCTGAGTGACGCGTGCGCGCCGGGCGAGAACCCGAGACATGCTCTTGCGAACCCCGCAAGGAATACAAAGATCAGGAACACGGGAGCTTCCGATCCACAGCTTGACCAACGGAGGATGCTCCGGATTGATGCGAAAATCCCCAAGCCGCACGTAGGAGACGCCGGCCCCTATGTGATAGGCCTCGTCGATAGTGAATCCATCGAGGCGTGTCGCGATTGCCGAGCGCATGATTGCGGCTGCTATAAGCAAAAGCAGCACGCCGGTGAAAAAAGGTAGCTTGATGCGACTTCTATTTCCGTCACCAGCGGGGGCCGTAGCAGCGTCTGGCGTCATAGAAGTCTCGACCAATCTAGTCGAACTGATGGGTGGCGATTATACTAAACTGGATTTCTCTGTGGAGAGATTCGACACCTCCGTCCTGAACTTCAGAGAGCCCCAAAACCGTTCACATAAGCGTCATCTGCGAGTAATCCTTCCACGACCCGGTCCGTAGCAAAATCCGCAACCTATCAGGAGGCCTCCATGTTTTCTGACAGGTTCCGCACATCATGGCTTTGCGTCGCGGCATACATATTCTGCGCGGTGATTCCCTTGCCGGCCCGCGCGCAGTCGAACTCCGAACTTCTGCCTACTGGGATGAGCATCACTCCGCTCGCGCCAAGCGGCACAACATTCCAGACGCTGAACCCCGGGCTCGCCTCCCTGCCGAGTTTTCGGCCGGGCATGGCTGTCACAACAGCGCTAAGTCCGGACGGCACCACTTTGCTGATTCTGACCAGCGGCTTCAACCAGAACCTCGACTCCAACGGCAATGTTGATCCAGCTTCGTCCAATGAATACGTCTTTGTCTTTGACGTGACGAGTTCGGCTCCGCGACAAACTCAGGTCCTGCAAATCGTGTCGAATGCTTTCGACGGCTTGTCCTGGAATCCGAACGGAAAAGAATTCTACGTTTCAGGCGGGCCAGACGATCTGATCCACGTCTTCGACCTGCAGAACGGCGCGTGGCAAGAAACTCCGGCGATCCCGCTAAATCACAACGGGCTGGCTCCGGGAAACGGCGTGATCCCAGTCGCCGCAGGACTGGACGTCAGCAAAAATGGCCGCTTCCTTTTTGCGGCCAATTACGAAAACGATTCCGTCAGCGCTATCGACCTCTCAACACGCACGGTGATCTCGGAATTCGATTTGCGGCCGGGCATCATCGACCCATCCAGAACCGGGGCGCCGGGCGGCACCTATCCGTTTTGGTTCGCCATCAAAGGGAATGAGAAAGCATACATTTCCAGCCAGCGCGACCGCGAAATCGATGTGCTCGATGTCAGCGCGCTCCCCGCCATCAAGCTGATTTCGCGTATCCCGCTGCCCGGCCAACCCAACCGAATTGTTTTGAACCAGACGCAGTCCAGGCTCTACGTGGCGCAAGACAGCACCGACAGCGTCGCCGTCATCGACACACTTTCCGACAAGGTCCTTCAAGAAGTCGGAACCATCGCGCCATCCGCCGTCTTTCCCAATCCTCACGGATTTACCGGCGCTGGCCCTAACGCACTGGCTCTCTCGCCCGATCAAAGCACCCTGTACGTCACGAATGGCGGTACAAACTCGGTGGCCGTCTTTCGTCTCAACGCCGGTGCACAAGGAGCTTTGCACGACCGTGAAGCGCAATTGATCGGTTTGATCCCCACGGCCTGGTATCCCACCTCCGTCAGCGTCTCCTCCGACGGCCAGCGTCTCTATGTGATTAATGGCAAGAGCATCCCCGGCGCGAATCCGCAAGCGTGCATCGACGCAGCCGCCGTCCAATCCAACTACGGAACCTATACCTGCTCATCCTCCAACCAATATATCTATCAACTGATGCAGGCTGGGTTCGCCACGCTTCCCGTCCCTGCCCCAAATGAGCTCGAGCAACTCACGCAGCAAGTCGCCAGCAATAACCATTTCCATTCCGACAAAGATCCTGATGACGAGGAAGGCACCGCCTCCGCGAAACCCACAGCTCGCGACAAGGACATGATGAAGTTCCTCAGCGCCCGCATCCACCACGTGATTTTTGTCGTCAAGGAAAACAAAACGTACGATCAGGTGCTCGGTGACCTCGAAAAAGGCAATGGCGACCCGAACCTCGTTGCGCTTCCCGAGATTCTCTCGCCCAATCATCATCAACTCGCGCGGAAGTTTGTCACCCTCGACAATACATTCTGCTCTGGTGAAGTCAGCGGCGACGGCTGGAACTGGAGCGCGGCCGCTCGCGTCACGGAAATGGAACAGAAAACCATCCAGTTGGATTACACCTTCTCCACGCGCGCTCCGATCTACGACTTCGATGGCACTAACCGCAATATCAATGTCGGGCTGCCAACCTTGGCCGGCCGTCTCGCCGCCAATCCCACCATCCCGAACGACCCCAACATCCTTGCCGGAACGCGCGACGTGGCGGAACACGACAGCGAGGCTGGCCAACTCAGTGCCGGCTATATCTGGGACGCGGCACTGCGCGCGAATCGCACCGTCCGCAACTATGGCTTTGAATATATCGACCTGAACCGCTATTTCCTCGATCCCAGCGATCCGAGCTACATCGCACCTTTACGGGATCCATTTTCGGCGGGAGTCGTTGTCTCCTACGCCACCAAGCCCTCGTTACAACAGAATACCGATCCTTACTACCGCGGCTGGGACATGGCTATTGCGGATTATTGGCTATTCAAAGAATGGGAGCGCGAATTTGACGGCTTCGTCGCCAATGGAAATTTACCGAATCTCGAGCTAATTGCTCTGCCCCACGACCACTTTGGTGACGTCGGCCCGAGCGGCGGCGCCATTGATGGAGTCAATACCATCGAAACGCAAATGGCCGACAACGATTATGCTCTAGGTCGCCTGGTCGAGAAGGTCTCCAAGAGCCGCTACAAAGATGACACGCTCATTTTCGTGATTGAGGACGACGCGCAGGACGGGCCCGATCACGTCGACGCGCATCGCACCGTTGCCTACGTCGTCGGGCCCTACGTCAAACAAGGAGCCGTCGTATCAACCCGCTACTCCACCGTGAATATGTTACGAACCATCGAGGATATCCTCCGCCTGGAGCCGATGGGACTGAATGACGGGCTGCAGCGGCCAATGGGCGACGTTTTCACGATGCAGAACAAGGGCTGGAGCTATACCCCGATTGTTCCGGACGTGTTGCGCACCACGCAACTTCCACTCCCCCCACCAACGACAGCCAACACCCTGGTCAAGACCGATCGAATATTGGCCTTCGCGCGTCCGGCCAGGGATGCAAACTACTGGGCACAGGCGTTGGCCGGATTTGATTTCTCACGTTCGGATCACCTCGACACGGCACGTTTTAATCGCGCCCTCTGGGCGGGTCTGAAGGGTGAAACGGCTGCCTACCCGAGCGTCCGTTCAGGCAGCAATCTCCGCAAACACCGGAAACAAACGCTGGAACAGGCAGCTCGCGAGGCGCCTCTAAAGAACAGCGCGGCGGCAAAAAGCGATCACCCAACCGACGCTACAGAGTCATCATCAGGAAACTTTGGAGGCAAATCTTCCCGCTAAGGCACATCCCGGTTGGCATAGGTACGCTTTCGCCGTCGCCCAAACGGTGCTACTTTCGTTCCGCAACGCCGGGAATCAAGGCGCACTGAATGCCCGAACAATTCCCTTTCTCTGACCTTCGTGAGCTGTTTGCCAAGGCCAACGAAGAGAAGTCTGGCGACCAGCTGGCCGGCATCGCCGCAGGCTCCGAACGCGAACGCGTCGCCGCAAAACGCAAGCTCGCCGACCTCCCGCTCGCTGATATCCTCCAGAACCCGCTGATCGACCCCGATACCGATGAAGTCAGCCGCCTGATCCTCGATACCTACGATCGCGAGGCCTTCCGCGAACTCCAAAGCAAGACCGTCGGTGAATTCCGAGAATACATTCTCGACGACGCCACGGCAGAAGCGGAACTGAAACTGGTTCAGCGGGCGCTCATTCCGGAAATTGCCGCGGCAGTGGCGAAAATCATGAGCAACAAGGACCTCGTCTTGGCCGCCGCCAAAATCCGCAATGTCACACGATGTCGCAACACCCTTGGCGAGCGCGGAGTCCTCGGCATCCGCGTCCAGCCGAATCATCCCGTCGATGATATCGGCGGCATTCTTCTCGCCGCATTCGAAGGTTTGCTTTACGGTTGTGGCGACGCGGTCATCGGTGTCAATCCCGCATCCGATTCCGTCGAAACTGTCAGCGCCATTCTGCACGGCCTCGATCGCCTCGTCGAAACGTGTAAGGCGCCCACGCAAACCTGTTGCCTCGCTCACATCTCCGTGCAACTCGCGGCCATGGATGGCGGCGCACCTGTCGATCTTCTCTTTCAATCCATCGCCGGCACCGAAGCTGCCAATCGTTCTTTCGGAATCTCTCTCGCAACGCTCCGTGAGGGCCGCGAACGCGTTCTCGAACACCATCGCACCCGCGATGTGCAGTGGAAGGGCTCGCAGGCAATGTACTTCGAAACAGGCCAGGGCAGCGCGCTTTCCGCGGAGGCGCACCACGGAGTCGATCAACTCACTCTCGAAGCCCGCGCTTATGGCGTCGCTCGCGCCTTCGATCCTTTTCTCGTCAACACTGTCGTTGGCTTCATCGGCCCCGAATACCTCTATAACGAACGTCAGATTATTCGCGCCGGCCTGGAAGATCACTTCATGGGCAAACTTCTGGGCCTGCCCATGGGCTGCGATGTTTGCTACACCAATCACGCCGACGCCGATCAAAATTCCGCTGACAATCTACTCCTGCTTCTTGCCGCCGCGGGCTGCAACTATTTCATGGGTGTTCCGTGCGCCGACGATGTCATGCTCAACTACCAATCCACGAGTTACCACGACGCGCTCGCCGTCCGCAGATTACTCAGCCTCCGCCCCGCTCCCGAATTCCTGGCTTGGCTCGAACACGCTGGGATCTATCGCGATGGCGAGCCCGCTTTGCTCGATGCGCATGCGCGTCGCCAACTCATGCACGGGCTTGAGTCTTCCCTGCAAGGGATCGATTAATGCCGAGCAACCGCGATCGCGACAATGACCTCGCGCTGTCGGCGCAGGACCTGCCGGAAATCGTCCGCAAGGTCCGTGCCCGCACTCCCGCGCGTCTCCTTGTCGGTCGCGCCGGCGCCACCTATCGCACTGCCACGCAATTGGAACTGCGCGAGGCGCACGCTGCAGCTCGCGATGCCGTCCGCGCCGAGCTGAATCCGGAGCGCGACTTCGGCAGTGATTTCGTTCAGCGCTGGCACCTATTCGAAGCTCGCACCCGAGCAACCGTGAAAAACGAATATCTCTTACGCCCCGATCTGGGGCGATTATTCGACGACGAATCTCGCGCGGCGCTTAAGACCGGTGGCCCCGCGGCTTGCGATTTTCAGGTTGCTATTGGCGACGGCCTCTCCGTCGCTGCCGTCAAGGCGCAGGCTCCTCCGCTGCTGCCGTTGCTGTACCAAGGAGCCCAGGAGCGCCGCTGGCAGTTCGGCCGGGTCCTGCTGATTCATCATTGCCGCGTCGGCATTCTCAATGAAATCGGCGAGTTGCTGAATCCTCGCGTCGCCGTCTTGCTCATAGGGGAACGTCCCGGCCTGGCCACCGCCGAGAGCCTCTCTGCATATATGGCGTATCAGCCTCGCGCGACGCACACCGACGCCAACCGCCACGTCATCTCCAACATTCACGCCCGCGGCCTCGATCCCCACCAGGCCGCGATCCGCATCCTCGCCCTCGCCGCCCGCCTCATGAATCCACTCACGAACGGTACGCCACTCCCTGCGTGAGTTTTTCGATAGGGGTGATCTGCCGACTCAAAACTAGGCGCTCGCCTTGGCACGGAACGCCGCCGGCACAAACTCCAGCGCCGACGCTTCTTTCACTGCCAACTGGATCTGGAACGCCATCACGTCTGCCGCAATCGGATTCTGGTATTCCGCCAGCGCCGAAGTAAGCACATTGTTGATGGTCGCGTTCGTCGTCTTTACTTGCCGGTACAGATTCATCGCCAGCGCTTCAGCCGCGCCCGGTGTCAGCAGCAATGGCATCTGCGGCTCCAGTTTTGCGAAGACATTCTCGGGAATCGTCAGTCCCCGCTTCTTCGCCACCATGCTCAGCAGCGCGAATCCTTCTTGCGGTGTCGCCGTGGGAAACAAAGGAATCTTCACGTCCACACGCCCAGGCCGCTTCAAGTCCACTTCAATCAGGTCCGGCCGGCTCGATGCCAGAACCCAAATCACTTGCCCGCGGCTCTTGCTGCTGCCCATCTCCTCGGCCAGCATCGAGTAAATTCGCCCACCGATGCCAGAATCGCCGCCGGAACTGTCGCGCTTGCCCAGCGCCTGGTCCGCTTCATCGATGAACACGTAACAACGGCCAAGCGCGTGAATCAGCCGGAAGATTTTCTCCAGGTTCCCTTCACTGCTTCCTACCCACTTGTCGCGGAAATTCTTCATCTTCACGATTGGCACGGACGCTTCGCCCGCCAGGCATTCCACCAAGAACGTCTTTCCTGTGCCCACCGGCCCGCAAAGCAAGTAGCCCTTCGGCAGCCCCGCAATGTCGTTTCGCTTCCACAGTTCGATATCTTGCCGCAGCCACTTCTTGATGGCTTCGAGTCCGTATAGATCATCCAGCGTGCGCGAGGTCTCCACAAACTCGATCAATCCGTTCGTGTCTTTCTCCACCAGGTCCTTTTTGATCTTCGCCAGATCCGCGCTTGCCAGCCGCTCTTTGCGATGTTCTTTCGTCTTAACCACGCTCTCGATCGCGCCAAGCGTAGCGCCGGATAACTGCTCCGCCAGGCCCGGCAAATCGGAAGCAAATTCGGCCAGCGCGGTCGGATAACACGCGGAAACAATGCGGAATCCGTCCTGCAACTCGTTCGGAGTCGGCAGTTCGATCTTTGCTCGCGCTACTCGCGGATTATTGACAATCAACGGATGCAAATCGTTCAGGTTTTCCGTCAACAGAAACGATGCCAGCGCATGATTCGCCAGCAGCGCATCGCTGGACCAATCGCGAATCAGGGAAGCTAGCGCGTTCAAGTCATAATCGAGCCCGCCCTGCAGCGCCGGAACCAGCAGGTCCGCATTCTTGATCGCGCAACCCACCTGAATCGCCGGTTGATTCAACCGCGTCAGATTCGCGCAATACCGGAAGTATCTGGTCAGCGTTTCCACCGCCGGCCGTGGCGCTTTCCAATCCTTTTGGCCTTCCTGAAAATGCGGCCACTTCGAAAACAACTCTCCGCCCTTTTCTACGCGGATTCCATTGCCGATGTCGTAACTCAACACAACATCGAACCGCGGCAACAATACCTCGAGCAGAAAATCGGAGATAGCCCCTAAACGCGCTGTGGGCGTAATCGGCAGCACCATCCGGTCGCTGATATTCCCGTAAATGATGAACTGGCTGGCTGCGTTGCTCTCGTAGAGGTCGGCCACCTTGCGCGCCCAATCGGGAAACGTGATCCCGGTTGCTGTGGGCGCTGTTCCTGGCAGGATCGTACTCATCAGGACGACTCCGCCGCCGTACTACGTCCACCCGCATGTGTTTTGCCGTAGTTGCGATCCAGGTCCGCAACCGCCGATTCAGCATCCCCAAACATCCCGCCGCTCACCAGGTCACTCGCAAGTTCGATGTCCGTCGAAATCGTCTGCGGCTTTCCCTGCATCGCCGCGTTATCGAGGATCAAGTCCACCTGTGATTCCACGCGCGTCAAGTCGCTTTCCACTTCTTCCACGGACTGCTCGCGTTTCTGCACGTTTGCCAGCCGCCGCTTCAGAATGTCCAGCGTCGCTGCCTTCGATTGCCGCAGCGCCGCTGTGTCCTGGTTGTTGGACAACTCCTTCTGCAAGGAGTCGATTTTCTTGCTGAGCACTTCCGGCGTGTCTTCCGTTCCCGCGGTCAACAAGTGATAGCGCGCGATCAGCAGCTTCAAATACACCCACTTCAGGTTTTCCAGCGCTTCGCGATTCGTATCGATGACGAATTCGTCCGCTTGCGCATTCCGGTACACTTCGAGCACTTTGTCGCATTTTCGCTCGAGATCACTGAGCTTTCGTTTGTAGTCCGCCGGCAAGAGCTGCACCAGAGAGGTCCGCTTGGCCTGCGAATCGCCGCTGGACACCTGCCGCTGCTCAGCGTCCACCACATTCTGAAATCGCTTATTGAAAGCCAGTGAAGGAACCACCACCGCTTCGGCTGCCATTCCCAACAACCAAAAGCCGGGGTGGCCGAAGCCCAGGATCGCGAATGCCGCTGTTGCGAGCGCGTTGACCGGTATCCGCCCCAAGGACGGGACGTCTACACCCACCAGGAACGCCGCTTTCAGGTAGCGCCACACGATAGCTTCATTCTACCGTACCGTCAGTTCTTTTCCGTCTGCGGCGGGCCCATCGTTTTCGCGGGAGTATCCGCTGCCGGCGTGCTCGCCGTGCCCGTCGACGGTTCCAGCGCAATTCCTTCCTTCGCCGCAAAGTCCGCCAACGCCTGGTCCGCTAGCGCGTTCTGCTCCGCTTCCTTCAACTGCACTCCCGCCATATCCATCGAATCCCGCGCCACCCGCGCGCGCCCCGCAGCCTTGGTGCGTTCCTCTTCGACCATAGTCTGCAACCGGTCCAGTGTGTCGCCCGAGCCGCCAATATTACTAATCATGCCGGAAGCCATCTCCGTCAATTCCGCCATGGCGCGCTTCATCTTCAAATCGCTGATGCTTGACTTCATCGACTCGATCTTCGCGCGCGCGCTGCTCACCGCCACGTCCCGCGCCTTCAGCAGATCCTTATAAGTGGTCTCGGCCTGCTCCAGTTGTTTCCGGTTCTCGTCCAGCTCTCGCTGCACCGTCTGCAATCGGAGCGCGTATTGGCCCGCCGCCGCGCGATTGCCCGCGCGCAGATTCGCCGAAGTCTTGGCACGCAAATCCCGTTCTTCCGATTCCAGCTTCTTCACCTGGGTCATCAGGCTTTCGCACAGCCCGGCGTGCGAAGCGAGCCCCTGATTGTATTGCGCAATCTGCTTGCGCAGGTTCTCGGTCTCCACTTCCAGCAACGCTTCCGGGTTTTGCTTTTCCAGCCCGGAAATGAACAGACCGAAAAATCCGCGAATCAGATTCATCAGCCGCTGAAACATATCCTGGTGCTCCTTTCCTGCCGCCAATCATTCGGCGGCAGGTCCCCCTAGCGATTCGCCTGGCTTCGCTGCCAACTTTGCAGAAGATTGTTCACCACTTCGGCCTTCGGCGGCTCACAAATCTTCGCCAGGTCTACCTTAATTCCATAATCCGCATACTTCACAAATGGACTGTCCGGGAATTTCACCGGAACATTCGGGTTCGCGGGGCGGAATCCGTGATTCAACGATTCCTTCTGGATGGGTTCCGTCAACAGGAACTCCAGAAACGCCTCCGCGGCTCTGCGCTGCTCTTTCGAGCTCCATGGCGCGTCAATAATGTAATAGGGATTCTCGTTCCACGCGTTGTATTCAGGATAGACCACGCGCAACTGACCCCAGCGCCCTTCCGCATTCTTCAAATAATCGATCGCCACGCTCTCGTACACGAAAAGCGCGTCGTAGGAAGACGGGCCCTTCAGCACCATCTCTTTCATCATGTTGCCGGTGCTGTTCGAAAGCCCGCTCACTGCGCGTTCCAGTCCCTGCATCCAATTCTGGTACCCAACATCCACCACGTCTTTTAGTGAAAGGTCCTTTGTCTTTTTCTGGTAGGAATACGCCGTCAGCACGATCGTCATCAGGCCGGAGTTCGATTCGTTCGGATGCGTGTGTCCAAACTTAAAAAGCCCCCAATCCGGCTTCTGCGCAATCGTGTCCCAGCCGCCCTTTTCTTGCAGCGCCTGTCCGACCGTTGTGAACGAGACCGTCTTGTATTTCTGCACAAACGATTGATATCGCTCGTCCCACATCACGAAGACCATCGGCGAAAGCGCGATCGGCTCCTCTTTTACGATCGGATTCTGGCTGTATTTGACTTGCCACTCCTCAACGAAAATATCCTTATACAAAGCGCTCGCCGGCGACCATACCTGGATGCGCTGGTCGCCGCCCAGCAGCGCGTGCGCTCCTTCGAGCGAGCCCATGGGAATCAGGTTGATCTTGATGCGCTTGCCGTCTTTGGTCTTGCTGAACTCCTGCACCGCCCATTCCAGCCAGCGCTGTTTCTCGGTGCCGTAGGCAATCCCCAGCTCGACCGGTTCCCCGCTTCCGGTCAGCGTGTCGAACACACCACCGCTCGACGGCCCGCTCTTCCCTTTCCCTCCCGTCAGCTTGTCTTTGTTGAAAAGGTAGTAGGCGCCGGCGCCGCAAACAATCACGAACAGGAAAATGAAAATCTTTCCCAGGGCGGTTAATCTTGGGCCGTCAGCCATTCGGTTGCAGATCCTCTCTTCAGCCTCGCGTGCTTTCCTCGCTTCTCAGAAAAACGTGGAAATATCCCTGAATACATCGACGATATTCTGCGGCGTTCCTTCATAAAACTTGGCCTGCGTTGCGTCTGCGATCTGTTGCAGGACGTCCTTCCGGGCGTCATTGCCATAAGCAATAGTGAACACGTGAATCGCACGGGTCTCGCCGTTGTACTGAATACGCTGCATCAGCTCATTTAATTTCATGCGGCTCTGGGTGTCCGCTCCGTCCGTAAGTACAACCACCGACTGGATTTTCGCGTCCGGATCCTTCACCGTCGCCAGATGCTGGTACGCGGCGTCAATCGAATCGTAAAGCGCCGTCCCTCCACCGGCAAACAGCGAGTCAATCTGCTGCAACACTTGCTGCCGCCCGTCCTTCACCGAAGTATCCTGCCCCGACCAGTGGAGTTCCGAGCTGAACGGCAGGAACGAGAACGTGTCATCGTCATCCAGCATCTGCACGAGCTGCCTCGCGCCCACTTTCGCGTTCTGCATTTTGTTTTCTTCGTTCATGCTTCCTGAAGTGTCCAGCACCAGTGCCACGTTCGCGTGTTTCTTTTGCGTTTTCCAGAGCTGCAGCAAGCCGTTGATCACTTCCACCGACGGCACTTCCAGCGTGGTCTTCGGCTCTTTTGGATCGATCCCGTGCGCCGTATCCAGCGGCGCATTCAGCGCTACATCGACGGAGGCCGGGCGGAATCCATACTGCAGCGCCTTCTCTTGCTGCGCCCGCCCAAGTAGATATTGAATGTAGATCTTTGCCGCCTCGCGATGCTCCGGTGTCACCCACTCGCGTTCCACGATTCCGACCGGATGATCGCTCCAGAACGTTCCCTCTTTGGGATAAATCGCCACCACCGGAAACGGCAGGTTCCCCTGCGAATACGATTCAACCACCATGCTCTCGTACAATACTGCCGCAGAAAGGTACTCCGGTCCGTTCGCGAACATCTTCCGCCCGAAGAAGCCGGTCGAACTGCCGTAGTGCACCACGCTCTGCTCGACTCCTCCCACAAATTGCTTTGTCTGTGGCTTCGCCAGGTCCGACAGGGTGAGGTTGGCGGTCTTTCCCGAGGCCGCATATGCTTCCGCAAACAACGAAATCAATCCGCTGTTGCTGTACTCCGGGTGCGTGTGCCCAAACTTGAATTTTCCCCACTGCGGGTAGCCAAACGCCTGCCAGCCTTTTTCGTTCCGCGACAGCGACAAAATGTCCGACCAGCCAATCGGTTTCTTTCCCCAGCCAATCGCTTCCGCCATCGGCTTCCACATCGCGATGACCACCGGCGACAACACCAGATTGTCGGTGCTCCCAATCAAATCCTTGCCGGTTTTCGCTTGCGACTCCGCGTTGCCCAACTTGATGAACGCCGCCGAGGCTGGGCTCGCCAGATGCGCCTGCAGCCGTCCCGACAGAATATTGTCGATGGTTTCTCCCGATCCCATCGGCATCGCTTTTACAAAGATCGGTTTGCCGCTCTGCGTTTTCGCCCCGCTCTGGTTGAACGCCTTGGTGACGTCGTTGATCCACTTCTCTTTCTCTGATCCATAAGGAAACACCAACTCCAGCGCGCCTCGTGGCGCTGCCTGCGGTGTCTCCCGATTTTCCTGAGTTGCTTGTTTGCAGCCTTGGGGAATAATTCCGCTACACGCCAACGCTACGATGGCGCAGAGGAGCAAAAACGGATACGAACGCCTGGAGAGCGGAACGATAAGACCTCTTCGTAATCCGAACTTACTTGTAAGCCCATTCTACAACTTTCATTTCAATTGCAAAGCATGCCCGTCACAACGCATGTGAATGGAATGTTACAACGGTGTTCGCATCTGCTCACGGGTCTGGGTTTTCAGATTGAATCACCCGGCAGAATCGAAACGGCCACGTTCACTTTTGTTTCACGATTTCCGCCAAAAATCTCTGATTCCAAACCTCTTCAGACTCCTTCGTTGGTCTTCCACGTGCTCCTGTCAATCGTCTGAGAGCTTGCATGGCCGACTCCGCACAATCTCAGCTCCATCGCATTGTCCTCGAGGCCCTTCCAACGGCTATCTGGGCAGTGAACCGAGAGGGAAAAGTCCTGCTTTGGACCGCTGGCGCAGAGCAAATGACCGGGTATTTCCGCCAGGAAGTTTTGGGACGACCCTTCCCCGACAATCTCCACCACGAAAGTGAGCAGGAAGGACCAGCGCGCGCCGCTCAGTTTACACCACTGCTGGAAACGCTGCGGGAGGGCCGCCCGACCCTCGCCAGCCTCTCGCTCCGCACCAAGAGTGGTCATCTGCTTCCGGTCAGACTGCAAACTGTCGTTCTGCGCGACGACAGCGGCACGGTGATTGGCGCGGCCGAACTCTGTGAAGCCGTCCACAAGGTGGCGATCTCCGAGCGCCGCCAGAATCGTCTCAGCGGCTATGGCTGCCTTGATTCCGTCACTGGACTGAATCACAGCCTGATCCAAGCGCGCCTGAAAGCCAGCCTCGATATTCATGCGCTCTTCCCCATCCCGTTCTGTGTGCTTTGCCTCTCGACCGATAATCTTCAGCACATTCGCGAACGCTACGGCCAGGCTGCGGTCGATGCCGCGCTCCGCATGGTCGCGCAAACTGTCGAAAACAGCCGACATGCGGGGCGGCGGCGAAAAGTTCGTAATCACCAAAGACAACATGAAAGAGCTGAAGGAAGAGCTGCAGAAGGCAATTCGGGAAATTCCGAAGTTCGATGAACTCCGCAACCACATCGACATAACCGTCACCAATGAGGGGCTGCGCATCGAATTGACCGAATCTGAAGCTGGCATGTTCTTTGACAGTGGCAGCGCCAAAATGAGTCCCGGAGGTGGTGACCTTGTCGCGCTTCTCGCTCAGGAATTGAGCAAATTGCCCAACAAGATCGCCATCGAAGGCCATACCGATTCCAAGCGGTATCCGCCAACCGCGCTGTACACAAACTGGGAGCTCTCCGCCGATCGCGCCAATGCCGCTCGCCGTCTTATGCAGTCTCACGGTCTGGGCAATGACCAGGTCACCCAAGTCCGAGGCTTTGCCGATCAACGGCTGCGCAAGCCGGACACCCCGCAGGATCCGTCCAATCGGCGGATTTCTCTGATCGTGCAATACGTCTCCAAAGCCGCTTCGGAAGAGCCCCCCGCCACAGGGGAGCAAGAAAAATCCGAGGCCGGCAAAAACAAACCCGCGGCGGAGTCTTCGCCGAAAGAGCACCGCTAGTCGTGCCACGCTCAGCAATCTGGCGCCAGCTTCGCCGCATTCCCCCTCGCAACCCGCTCTTCGAAACCTGCTTCCCCGCCCGCTCATCCAACCCGTGAGGGACCTGCGCCAACCTCTCGGCGCGACTTTTGCCGCAGCTCGGGGTTCATTCGACAGGGCCTCGTCTACGTCATCTTTCATGCACCCCGCCCTTTGTAAGGAGAACCCCGGCAATGAAGATCTGGACGAAGTGGATTTGCTTGTTTGTGATTCTATTCGGGGCCGTTTCCGCTCGCGCTCAGCAACGATTCGAGGTAACTCCGTTCGCCGGCTACGAATCCAGCGCTTCCTATCCCGTGAGCGTGTTTTCCACTTCTGGAGGCGGTGTTGTTCCCATCGACCGGCTGCGCGTCGACAATTCCGTTGCCTACGGCACCATGCTCGACTACAACTTCACGGAGAATTCGCAGTTCGATTTCATGTGGAATCGGAATAACACCTCTTACGACGCTCACAACATCCTGACAAACTCCTACTTCCACGCATACAACTCCGATATCGATCAGTTCCAGTTCGGCACGCTCTACATGTTTCGCGGGAGTGAAGCGAAACTTCGTCCCTACATCGTCGGCGGCGTCGGCTTCACGCACGACTCGAACAGCAATGGCACGCCCAATCGCACTGAATTCTCTTGGAGCATCGGGGGCGGTGTGAAGTACTACGCCTCACGCCATATCGGTTTCCGCAGCGATGTTCGTTATCTTCCCACCTACGGCAGTTCGTCGAACGCCACGTATTGCGACCCCTTCTTCGGCTGCTACAACACGCACGTGTCAAACTATCTGAACCGCGCCAACATCGTCGGCGGCATCATCTTCAGGTTCTAGTTCGTCGTTCCGTAGCCAGGAAGTTGTTTTCAAAAAGCGAAAAACCGTCATTCCGAACGAAGTCAGCGGAGTGAGGTACTCTTTTCCGTCGCACGGTTTTTGTGCGATGAATCCCTCTTCTTCGTCCCAACGGCGCGTGCTGGCTAGTCAGTGTGCGGGCGGCGGATTGTCCGGCGGCGGCTCAAACAGCTTTTCGTCTACGGACCCGTTTTGTTGCGCCTGGTCGACGTGAATTGTGAATGCCCCGTTGGGCCGCGCCAGCGTCCACCGGTAGGGAATCTTCACTCCGTCCGTCTCTTTATACTCCGCGTAGTCCACTTGCGCGGGATTCCTTCCGAGAGCCGTCTCGGTGTAGCGAATCAACCGCAACAGCAATCCGGTCTCCTGGTCGAAATACATGCGAATCGCGGGATGTCCCGGGGTCGCCGTAGCGGACACGAGGTACGTCGCCCGCCCGTCGACCTCTTCCCCCGGCCGGACGCGAAACTCCTTGTACATCTCCCGCACCTTCGCCGGGAAATACAACTGTGCATCGATTTGCGCCGATTCCCGCTCCGCCGTTGTCATCCGGTGGAAGCCTCCAGGGATGCTCAGCCATCCTACTTGCCCGTTGTATGCCGTCACACTGGTTCCGCCGTTGATGTGCGTCACCGAAACTCTCTTGTCGGGCCCCTCGGAATACACTTCGATCGGCGACTGCGTGCCCATGGCGTCGATGCTCCCCTTCTGCACGCGTGTCTTGATTTTCATTAGCGCGTCCGCCCCTCCAACCGCCGCCAGATACTTGTCGAGAATCTGATCGGCGCTGGGCAGATTCGGATGCGTCTCGGCCGCTTCATCGTGCCGGTGCGGCGCGGGCCGCTTCGCGTTCGGATCAGAAATCAGCACTGGCGTGCCCACCGGATGAGCGGAACCGCGATGACACGTGTAGCAGGTCACTTCCAGCTCGCCTTTGAAATTCGCCTTGTCGATCGCAAATTGCATCTCCATCATCGCGCGGGCAGTCTTCTTTTCTTTCTTGTCGTCCTTGTCCATCTGATGTTCGACGTGGCAAAACTCGCATTCCACACCCAACGATGCGGTGATGAACTGCATCGTCGGGATCAATTGTTCCGCCGGAATGTCCTTCAACACCTGGATGTTCTTGAATTGCTGTGCCGCCGTTTTCGGCGCGTCGCCACCCGCCTTGGCCTGCTCCTGCGCAGACGCGCTCCGCAAGCGAACACACCAGCCCGCCAAACTCAACAGCGCCATACCGACACACCACCTCGCCACGCACTTCCTCATCTCGGTCTCCAGGTCCGTTGAATTAGTCCTTCAGCAATCCGCTTCGCTCAGCCGCTAATCTCCCCGCGCTTCGCCAGATCCGTGATCCGGTCTGCGGCGCGAAAAGCCAGCGCCTGAATCGTCATCGTCGGTTGGCCTCTACCGGACGTCACCAGACTGCTTCCGTCGCACAGAAACAGATTCGGCACATCATGTGTCCGGTGGTCCGGATTGATCACGGACTTCTTCGCGTCGTTCCCCATGCGACAAGTCCCCAACAGGTGCACGGCCATCTGTTGTTCTTGAATCGGGTAGCCCCACTTGGTCTTGGCTCCTGCCGCGTCCAGGATTTCCATCGCGCGTTCTTTCATCCACGCCGCCAATTTCAAATCATCCGCATGATCCTTGAACGTCATTCGCAGGGCCGGCAGCCCCCATGCATCCTTCACATCCGGGTCCAGCGAAAAGCTGTTCGATTCCACCGCCAACGAAGTGCCATGGCAGAAAACCTCCATCGTGCGCGTGAAGTTGTTCCGCAGCGCCTTCTTGAATTCGCTGCCCCAGCGGGGAGTGCCGGGTGGCAGCCCGCCGAGCGCAAACCCGATCGGCGTCTGGTCAAACCTGGCGTCCAGTCCCCCTCCGCCGTAAAATCCAAGTTTCTGGCGGTCCAGTTCGTAAAAGTCGTGGAAAATCCGGCTGACGGCGAATCCTTTGTAATCGTTCAGCGGCTCGTCAAACAGGCCAAAAACAATGGCACTGCTGTTCGGCATCAGGTACTTGCCCACCAACCCACTCGAATTGGCCAATCCGTTCGGAAATTGCGCTGACTTCGACAACAGCAGCAATCGAGGCGTTTCCGCGCCGTTCGCGCAGACCACTACCGCCTTCGCCCTTTGCAGGTGTGCGTTTTTCTTAGCGTCAAAATACACTGCTCCGGTCACTCGGCCTGTCTTGTCCGTCTCAAGCCGGTGCACGTAACAGTTCGGCCGAATTTCGCAGCGCCCCGTTGCCTCCGCCACCGGAATCATCGCCGATAACGAACTCGACTTCGCATTCACTTCGCAACCAAATCCCAGGCAGAATCCACAATTTACGCACGCGCTTCGCCCTGCTCGCGGCTGCGACAAAATTGCCATCGGCGCCGGAAACGGGTGATATCCCAACTTCTTCGCGGCGCGTTCAAAAATCACCCCTGAGCCCTTCACCGGCAACGGCGGCATCGGATACGGCTTCGAACGCGGCGGATCGAACGGGCTCGCTCCCGCCAATCCCGACACTCCACATTCCCACTCTACCTTCGTGTAGTAGGGTTCCAGGTCTTCATACCGGATTGGCCAATCCACCAGCGCCGCGCCCGGGATATCCCCCAGCTTGCTGTGCTCCACGAAATCGATCTCGTGGAGTCGCCAGTAATTCGCTGTGAAATGCACGCTGCTTCCGCCCACGCAGCGCCCGTACATCACGCTGTATTGCTCTTTCGCTTTGTCCTGTTCCGTTTTCCGAAATGTGATTGGCTGGACTTTTGGGTTGTTGGTTAGCTGGTGGTTTGTCCACACCTCGATTTCGTTGTGGCTGAAATCTGCTTCCGTCAGATACGGCCCCTGTTCGAGCACCACTACCCGGAATCCGTTCGTCGAAAGTTCCTTCGCCATCACTCCGCCAGCCGCTCCCGATCCAATAATGACGAAGTCCACTTCGTCGCTCGTTTTGTAACTTACTTTGGACTGGCTCATTTTTTCTCCTCGGCCCCCATGGCCCTTTGCCAGCCCGGATAATCCTTGTCGTAGAAGCCAAACGGTGGCGCAAAGCTGTGCGATGGATCGCGGTCAATCACTTTCCACCCGGCGTAATCTCGATTCCCCCCGCCCGAAGGATCGATCAGAAATCCAGATACCGTGTGCTGCAAGATAGTTTGAAAAAAGTCGGCCGATGCGCCCGCTTGCCCCCCTCTCCTTCCTCGCGTCGCCGCTGGGTTCGTCCCGTTACTCAACTCTTCCAGCAACTCGTGTTGCTGCGTCGCACTCGCGTCCGCAAACTGCTTCACTCCCGGATACTTTTCGCCGGTCCTTGCGTTCAGATCGGCAAGCCCCTTCTGATAAACAGTCAGAGTGTCGCTTGCGAACGTCTTCAGTGCCTGGTCGATGAAGTAGACCACGCCGGCTTCCCGTGCGCCCGGCAGATCATCAGTAGGAATAATCTGCGCCGCGATGGCCTCCACGTCCCTAGCTTGAGCGGCCGTCAGCACCTGGAATTTCACTGGGGTCTTCGACGTTACTGCTTGGTGGGCGTGCTCCGCCGCTGCCACGATCGCCGTCCACTGCGTTGCCAGCCAGGCCACGCCCGCCGATCCTCCCGCCTGCAACAGAAAGTCGCGTCTTCCCTTCGATGGTTGTTTCATCGCTCCCCCAAAAGCACTGCAGCAATCTACGTTCGGAAGGCCACAGCGTCAAGCGCAGCCTGCAAATCCATCGCATCCAATTTGGTTATCGCCTCGCCCTTGCAGTATCATCTGCTTTCTGGCTTACATATGGGAACTTTCACCGGCGCTATTGGTAGCGGGGGGAAATGGCTGCTCGACCGCATTGTCGGCGCGCTAGCCGCCACCGGCGTCAATCCCAATCTGCTCACTTTTCTGGGGCTTGTTGTTAATTTTGCCGCTGCTGCCAGCTTCGCCGTCGGAAATTTTCGCACTGGCGCGATCATCATCTTTTTCGCCGGCTTCCTCGATATGCTCGATGGCCAGGTTGCGCGGCGCCAGAATCGCGTTACCGCGTTCGGCGCGTTCTACGACTCCACGCTCGACCGCTACGCCGACATGGCCCTCTACATGGGCCTGCTGGTCTACTACTCGGTCAGTGGCCGGACACCCTATGTCGTGCTCGCGGCCGTCGCCACCGCGGGCTCCGTCATGGTCAGTTACGCGCGCGCCCGGGCCGAATCCCTCATTCCTCTTTGCAAGGTCGGATTCATGGAGCGCCCCGAACGCCTCGTGCTTCTCATCATTGGCGGCTTTTTCAACCGCATGGCACAGGTCCTCTGGGTCATCGCCATCGTTTCCACCATCACGGTGATTCACCGCATCATCTACACTTGGCAGGAAACCAAGGCCGGCCGCATTCTCCCCAGTTTGAAAACGCCTTCTTAAATTGTCTGAGCTGTTGCTTTCTCTCGTTCCGCCGTTGTCGGCGCTTGCAGCGACGCCTTCACGGGCTCCTCGATTGCCCGCCTGACTCTTTCTTTCAGCGCCGGTACATCTTCCTTCTTCATTCCCTTGGTCTCGATGGTGTCGTGCAGATACACCGTGATCGTCGTCGGCCGTAAGATCCAATCCTCCGTTCGCAAATGATGGAACGAGCCCACCAAACTCACCGGCACAATCGGCACTCCCAGTTGCTGCGCCAGCCGGAATCCACCATCCTCAAATTCGTTCAAGTGCCCGTCGCGGGTTCGCTTCGCCTCCGGAAAAATAATCAAGCTAACCCCGCCGTCGATCGCCTCCTGCGTCATTCTCCACAGCCGCTTCAAATCCTTCGCGCTCCGTACGTCTGGCACCGGCACATTCCCGAACCGCTTCATGAGCCATCCGTAAATCGGTATCTTGAAGTGCGACTCCAGCTCCCATCCACGCACCAACTGCGGTATCGCGCAATACAGCATGAACGGGTCCAGCAGATTGACGTGATTCACCATGAAAATCGATGTGCGCTTCTCGTCGAACCCCTGCGCCTTTTTCGCCACCACTTTCGCGCCAGAGAAGAACGCGATTCGCCGGCACAATCCCCGTTGCAGCCAGTCATGTTTCCGCGGATCGAGCACTAGCGCCAACGCGATCAGGATGGGCACGGCAATCAGGAAATGCGCCCAGCTCAAAAACCACAGCGCCACACTCCGCACAATCTCCCATGCCCGTTTCATACGTACACTTCCATCGCGCCCGGCAAGATCTCCAGTTCCTTGCAGTCCAGCGTGACGATTTCCCCATCCACCATCACATCGACCGGCGCATCCAGTGCAAACTCCACGCGCTTCACTCCCCGCCGCGACGCCAGCGGGTGTTCGATGTGCGTTCCGTCATATAACCGCGGCAGCATCCGAATCAATCCCAGCCGCCCGATCGGTCCCCAGCGCACGTACTCGATCAATCCATCGCTTGGGTCCGCCTTTGGTGCGATCAACATCGTCCCGCCGGTGAATTTGCTGTTGTTGAATGTCAAAAACAGGCAGCGCCGCTCATCCCATTCCTTATCGTCGTCGCAGCGCATCTTGAACGGCCGCCGCTTCAACTGCGCCACCTTCACGAACACACCCAGCAAATATCCAAAATGGCCGAACGGTTTGAACATCCGGTTCGTGATCGCTCCCACATCCGCCGTAAATCCCACGCTGAGCAGGTTAAAGGAATATAGCGTCCCGCCCGAATGCCGCAGCCGCAACAGGTCCACGCTGCGCTTGCGTCCGGCCTTCAGTGCGTCGAACGACCATCCCCCTCCACTTTCCCCAAAATCTCTCAGGAAGGAATTCCCTGTCCCCAACGGCAAGAATCCCAGCTCCACCTTTCCCACTGGCGATTCCCGCGAAAAGATGCCGTTAATGATTTCATGCGCGGTGCCGTCCCCGCCTACCGCCAAGAATCGCCGGTAGCCTTGCAGATACGCCTCGTTCGCTAATTCCGACGCATGACCCGGACCGCTCGACGCAACGGCGTCAATCCGCAGTCCTGTGTCCTTGAGCCGGCTCAACACCGTACCCGCAAGCTTCGCCGAGCGCCCGCCTCCTGCCGCGGGATTCACTATCGCTATGAATGTTTCTCTCACTGGAATTCCGAAGCCCGAATTTTACCTTGGCCCCAGGCTAAACGGGCTGGATTGCTTCCTCGCGTTTCAATTTCCCTAAACGTTCCGCCAATGCCACACGGATAATCTTCAGCGAGGCGGTTAGCGGAAAATCTTCGCCGTACACCACGACGCCGTGAATGCGCTTGTAGTTGATCAGTTTATTGTTCCGCGCCGCAATTTCCTGCTGCAACTCTTCCGTGACCGTCTTTCCCGGTTCCAGGTGAATCACCAGCACCAGTTGCTCGCCCACCATCGACCGGCTCGGCCAGATATAGTTTGCCGCAAATATGCAAAACTCCTTTACCGGCAAACCGTCGAAAGCTTGCTCGATGTCCTCAGCGTAAACGTTCTTTCCCTCTTCCGTCACGATCATGTTTTTCTTGCGCCCGAACAGCTGCAAATGCCCCGTGCGGTCGATCCGCCCCATGTCCCCGGTCATTAGCCAACCATCCACGATCGTTTCTGCTGTCAGATCCGGCTCGTTCAAGTATCCCGCCATCACCGTCTTGCTGCGCACCGCCACTTGTCCAATTCCTTCCGCATCCGGGTTCACGATCCGCACTTCCATTCCCGGCAGCGGCTTGCCTACCGTGTCCGCT
>Ga0207761_1000002_pt1 | contig 59658 bp, 43 predicted proteins | sample LuqExpMetageno34_FD_187792 | JGI IMG/M metagenome (GOLD analysis project Ga0207761, IMG submission 187792) | Tropical forest soil microbial communities from Luquillo Experimental Forest, Puerto Rico - Sample 34 (SPAdes) | ecosystem: Environmental > Terrestrial > Soil > Tropical forest ... | reverse complement strand
TCAAGCCCCACCCAAAAACCGAATCACTCCTGCCATTCGGAAGATATGCGGCGATCGAGCGGAACACGCTGGCGACCTGAATGTGCCCTCTTTCAAATTCCTGCCTCAAGCGGATCGCACCATCCGGCGCAGGGGCATTGGGTTGCGCGCTAAACTGTGCGGTTTTGAAAATCACGTCGGAACTTGGCTTCTCGGCGGAAATATATAACGACAAACTCGGCGTGAGTCCGAAACTATAACGAAACTGCGGGTTGCGGATACTGACTATTCCGTTGGGCCCTTGGAAGTCCAGCGTATCTGGAAAAGCGTCCGGGTCCATGAAGTTGCTAAATGTTTGGCCTAATAGAATATTCCCGGCCTGCGTATAGGCGTGGCGCAGCCGGGGCGTCGTGGAATTCGTACCAAAGAAATCTGCTTCGACATAGAAGCGAGCGTCGCCGACGCTTGTGATGGGCGCACGAAAATCGACACTAAGCCGGGTGGGGCGAACCGAGATCGTGGCATTGTTGACGTCAACCGGTTGAGGAATCGGAAACGAGGATGGAACGAAGGCGTCGGTATTGCCCGCCGGCTTGAGGTCATAGATGAAATCCGTTTTGAAATACCCGCCAATCTTCATAATCATCTGGGTTCCGGGTAAGCGGAAATAGCCTTTGTACTTCGGATCCAAAGGGACATTGTCGAGTCGCGCAGCGGCGAGGTTATCTTCCGAGAACTCCTGGCGCTCAGCGGTTGCCTGTCCGACGTGTTGCGAGGTGGTTGCACCAACCGGCAATTGGGCCACAGGGCTGACAGCCGCTTGTTGAGCCGGAAGCGCGGCAGCCCCCGGCGCCGGTTGTTCGGGCACAGTTGGGGGATGGACGCCCTTCAGTTGATCAATCTCCGCCTGCATTTTGTCCATTTGCGTTTGCATCTTTGCGACGAGTTTCCGCAGTTCCTGGGTCTCGTCAGCCGGTGCAGTGGCTTGCGGCAAAGCCCTCAAGGGGAGAATTGCCGCCAGCATCATAATTGCCGCACGGAAACACACTCGATGCAGTTTCATCGCGTTACTCCTTCCACTGCGAATGACGAGCAGTCAAAAGACAAGTCGAGCAAGTAGAAATCCGATCGCCACCGACGAAATCGTGGCGACCATTCCCGGCAACATAAAGCTGTGATTCAAGACGTATTTGCCGATCTTGGTGGTGCCGGTCTGATCGAAGGAAATTGCTGCAAGAAGCGTCGCGTAGGTCGGCAAGAAGAAATAGCCGTTCACAGCGGGGAACATTGCGATCAGCGCCGGCGCTCCCAGCCCCAGCGCGACTCCGACGGGCATCAACGTAACGACGGTCGCGGCCTGACTGGCCAGCAATATGGAGAGCGCAAACAGGCCGAGTGCGAATACCCACGGGTGTTGCTGCACAACTCCGGAGATGCTAGCGATGATGTACTGGCGGTTACCCTCGAAGAAGGAGGATCCGAGCCAGCCCAAGCCCGCGATGGAAATCAACGCCACCATTCCCGCGTTCATGATGCTGCCTTTGACCGTGCCTACCGGTGACGCCTTGAAGAAGAGCATGTTGATTCCGGCGGCTGCGAGCATCAGGATCATGATGGCCGGGGCCATCTCCAGGGTTTCCACGCTCTCCTGCCCCCCGGCTGCCGTGACGGTATAACTGGGGCGTAGCGTGGGAAACAAACCGAGTACGACAACGAGCACCGCGGCAAGCAGAAAGACAATGACCGAGCCCTGGGCTCGCCATAAGGGTGCTCCCTCCAGCGAAACGGCTGCCTTCGGCGCTTCAATCAGCCCTTTCACCAGCCGTTCCTGGTAGTCGGGATCGTCCTTCAGCTCTTTCCCTTTCCACATCACCGCCAACGCTCCAATCAAACTTCCCAGCAACGTAGCGGGGATGCAGATCATCAGGATTTGCTGCAAGTGCACGCCGGCGGGTGTCAGCAATCCCAGCAACGCCACTGTCGCCGCTGAGATCGGTGAGGCGGTGATCGCCTGTTGGGAAGCGATCGTTGCGATCGAGAGCGGCCGCTCCGGCCGGACACCGGCCTTGCGCGATACTTCCGCAATCACGGGAAGCAGCGCGTAGACGATGTGCCCTGTACCCGCAGCCAGCGTGAAGACGTAAGCAACGACCGGCGCCACGATGGTGATTCCGGCGGGCCAGATGCGCAACGCGCGGTCGGCGAGAAGGACCAGGTAATCCAGTCCTCCGGCCGCTTGCATGGTTCCGGCTGCGGTAATGACGGCGAGGATCATGCCTAACACGGTGCGCGGCGGCATGCCGGGCGGCAGTCCGAAGATAAAAACAAGAACCACCAGCCCGATTCCCGCCACCGTGCCGAGCCCGATGCCACTGATCCTTGCACCGATGAATATGCACACGAGTACTACGAGAAGTTCGAGCCATATCATGGCGCCGTCCTCCTACCTGCCTGCTGCTCCAACCATGGTTTGTGGGTTCAGTACCTTGTTGATCTGGTCTTCGGTAAGAAGTTTTTTCTCGCGCACGAGTTCGACGATGCCTTTGCCGGTTTTGAGAGCTTCGGCCGCGAGTTCGGTGGTCTTGTCGTATCCAAGCAGCGGATTCAGAGCAGTCACGACGCCAATGCTGCGCTCGACATACTTCCGGCAGACATCGACATTCGCGGTAATGCCGTCCACGCAGAAACGGCGCAGTGTGCTGGCCGCGTTCATGAACATCGTCTGCGACTCCAGGATGCAGAAGGCGATGATGGGTTCCATGACGTTCAGTTGGAGCTGGCCCGCTTCCGCCGCCATCGAGACGGCGAGGTCGTTGCCAATGGCCCTGAAGCAGACCTGATTCACGACTTCGGGTATCACCGGATTGACCTTCCCGGGCATGATGCTCGATCCCGGTTGCATCGGAGGCAGATTAATCTCCTGCAACCCGGCGCGTGGACCGCTCGCGAGCAGTCTCAGATCGTTACAGATCTTAGAAAGCTTAATCGCTAGGCTCTTCAGCGCGGAAGAGAACAGGACAAATGGCTGGGTATCCTGTGTCGCTTCCACCAAATCGGTCGCCAGTCGAATGGGCTTGCCGGTAATTTTCGCCAGGTGCTCGGAGCAGCGCTCTGCGTAGCCCGCGGGGGCGTTTAAGCCTGTGCCGATGGCGGTGCCGCCCATGTTGATCTCGTAAAGCACGGCCTCAATGCGCTCGAGTGCGAAAATCTCGTTGCCCAGACTCTCGCCGAACGCATCGAACTCCTGCCCCAGGGTCATGGGAACGGCATCCTGCAACTGGGTCCGACCCATCTTGATCACGTCACGAAACTCCTTGCTCTTGTTCCGGAAAGCGGCAACCAATAGCTTCAGCTCCGCCACGAGTTTCGCGTTGAGAAGAAAAATCGCCACGTGAAGAGATGTTGGGTACGCATCGTTCGTCGACTGGGCGCAGTTGACGTGATTGTGGGGATCACAGTGCTCGTACTGCCCCTTCTTGTAACCCATGAGCTCCAGCGCACGGTTGGCGATGACTTCATTTGCCACCATGTTAGTGGAGGTTCCGGCCCCGCCCTGGATCAGGTCGACCTTGAACTGGTCGTGAAGCTTTCCGTCCATGATTTCTGCGCAGGCTCCCTCAATCCCTTTGAGGACCTTTTCGTCGAACTGCTTGCATTCGTGATTTGCGCGCGCCGCCGCCAGTTTCACCATGGCGAGCCCCCGGATCAGATCCGGATACTGCGAAATGGGCACGCCGGAAATGTGGAAGTTTTCGAGAGCGCGTGCGGTCTGCACTCCGTAGTAGGCGTCGTCCGGAATCTCTTTCCTGCCGAGTAGATCGTGTTCAATCCTCATCGTTAACCTCCATTCAGATTTCGCCGGATGAACCTCTCAAAGCACGGGCATATCTGCAGGCCTTGGGACAGAACCGGTCTGCAACGATCAAGACAGACCGTGGATGCACGGATGTTGGTACGACAACAAGTCTCAGCCAAGGCAGTAACTTGAGTTCGCAGGAGCACTTAGGAATCGAGGAGACCACTACTGCCCTATGAGCCGATGTTGGGCCGAACTGTCGACACACCCGCCACGGCATGACCACAGATTGTCCATCCAAGTGTTGGTTTATTCAAGTTCGCGGTTCAAAGCTGTGACCGGCATCACTTCCAGAGCAACTACATGTTGTGGCTGAGGGTCTCAGGGCCTAGCTCGGGTGTTGGGAGTCCTAGGTCCGGGACGGCTCCTTGAACTCAACCGGAAGTGGTGCACGCCGAATGGCGCGTCTTGCGAGCGGGATTGGTATTCAGTGGGCTTGGTGCTGCTCGGCCTGGCCATAGGTGATGGCTTCGCGGACCTTTGCCAGCGGGGCTGCGTCATTGAAGGAAACAGTGGTGCCTGTACGTTCCACGCCGAGGTCCTTCCACATTGAAGCCAAGTCCACCTCATAGGGCTGGTCCTTCATTTTGTCGTAGAGGGGCAGCAGGACGGCCACGCCGGTCGCTTCGTCACCAATACGAAATGCGTCCGTCAGGCTCCAATCGCGGCGAATATCTCCACCAGCGTTGAGAATGCCGCGCAGCGCATCGTCGAGTCCTTTGCGGTTGTTCGTGCGTTTGTGGATTTCGACGTCGGCGAGAAAACAGAACAGCGCGCCACCCCAGTAGGTGCGCGCCCAGGTATGGGTATGATCCAGGCCTTTGTCTCCGGGCTCTGGCAAGCCCTGATGGAGATCGCGAACGATCTCAAACCACATCTGGTGGACGTCAAAATGCCCGGCGCGCACGCGCGCGATCGGTTCGACGTAAGTCGCGATGCCCTCCTCGATCCAATGGCGTTCGTCGGGCACCGAGGGGAACGCGAGATGCACCATCTCATGCGTGAGCATCCAGTCTGCTTGCAAACCGGCTTTTGGCGTTTCGCTGCCGACGTGAATGCGAATCGAGCCGCCATCGCTTTCGCCGAATGTCTTGCCGTTGCGCACTCCCCTTCCATCCGTGGGAATGATTCGCAAAGCCAGGTGCGGCACAGGGTAGCGGCCGTAATAGGTGGCGACGGAGTCCGACGCCCAGTGAACCCATTCCACTAAATCCTGTTTCGAGAGGTCTGGTGAGCCGGAATCAGCGATCTCGATGTCGATTCGCGAGGAACCAACTTGATAACGTGTACTGAAATCGTCCATTGGGAAGTAATTTACCGGCAACAGCAAGAGCAGCGCGCTCAGAGGAACAAGCGAGCGAAACATCGGGACGGGTTGAGGCGCGCTACGTGCAGACTCTGAGCGCTTTCGCATCATTCCATTGAGACGCGGCAACCCTCTCGCCGGTGTCCTTTTATTTCGAGAAGAGCTTTGGGTTGATGGAACCGGCCATGATTTGGTAGCCAGCGTCGTTGGGATGGAGATGGTCACCACTATCGGCGATCGGGGCAAGTTTCAACGGATTTTGCGGATCGCGTGTGGCGGCGGCGAGATCAATGACGGCATCGAACCAGCCACTGGTGCGAATCCACTGGTTGACCGATTGGCGAGCGCGCTCGGTATCAGGGGTCGCGTAGGCCGCGCCGCCAAAGGGAAGGATGGTAGCCCCGTACACCTTTATATGGTGAGAATGAGCGCGGACAATAAGTTGCTGATAGGCGCGGATCACGTCGCTAGCGAGGGCATCGAGGTCGCAATCGATTTTGCAGGTGCCGATGTCGTTGACGCCTTCGAGAATCACGAGCCAGCGAACGGTCGATTGCGCGATGACATCGCGATCGAATCGAGCGAGCGCATTGGGTCCCAGCCCATCGTGAAGAAGGCGATTTCCTCCAATGCCTTCGTTGAGGACACCGATGTTTTTGGTGTGTTTGTTGGATTGGAGACGACGCGCCAAGTCATCGGGCCAGCGGCCATTGCCGTTTGTAGTTGAGCCTCTGCCGTCGGTAATGGAATCGCCGAGGATTGCAACAGCGGCAGAGGCCTTCGCACCGACAACATCGACGCCGGTGAGGAAATACCAGTGGTCAATGGGCTGTGAGTTGGGGAGCTTGATTTCGGATACCGCCTCGCCATGCGTGAAATAGGATGTGGCTCGGGAACCGGCGTGCGTGGATATACCTTCGGGAGCATTTTTGATGTGGATGGTAACAACGAGATCGGAGAGGGGCAGCAAGTCGAAGGCGGCAAGATCGGAATAGACGAGCGCGCCCGCAGGAACGGTGGCCGATGGTTGATCGCCAAAGGTGAGGGATTTAGCCGTGCCCGGCTGGATGGCGTCCGTGCCAGCGGACTTTGCGATGTTTGCGGCGGTAATGGTCAGCGGAGCTTTGCCGAACTCGTTGGAGAAGCGGACGCGAAGGATTGTTCCGCCGATGGAGACGTGAACGATCTGGCGCAGCGTGATGTCGGAAAGATCCGGAGTTGGCGGAGAGACGGAAGAGTCCGAGAGCTGCGGCGAGCAGGCCCAGGTTCCGACCCAGTTTTCCGAAGGGGCGGCTGCCGGGGCGGCACTGCGAATTTGCGGCGATGCGCAGAGGAGGGTAAGCAGGACGCACGAGATCGGCACCGAGGTGGCAGGTGAGATTCTCAACGACACACCTGATCGAGCCACGCGAGACTCAGCGGCGGATTGTGAACCGGCGTGATATGGCGCGCTGCTAACGACATTTCCAGGAATGTACCGCCATATTTCGACGGCAGGTCGGGATGCATAGGGTATGCAGGATCACTTGCGGCTTCCGGCAAGGTGATCAGGCGAAACTCGCGGTGATTAAGAAGTTCGAGCAGGCGCGGCAGCATGACGGTTTGGAAGCTGCCGACATGGAGAAGCATGACGTGCTTGATATCGCGGCCGTAGAGAAGTTCGGCGTCGGCGACGCTTTGCTGCAGTGAAAGCGCCGCGCCATCGAGATAGCCGCGTTTGAGCTGGTCGATTCCCTGCTGATCATTCGTCGCCAGGCATCGCGCGTAAGGCTCATTGTAGGCGTAATCGCCAAAACTGATGGTGACTTGCGCGACTTTGTATCCGTGCGCGGTGAGAAATTCGCTGATGGCGCGTTTTTTTGGGGGGGGTGTCGCCTTCGTGGAGAAAGGGGAAGCGCAGCCAATGCCAATCGTCGCTGCCCATCGCATCCTTCAGGGTTGGCTCGTTGGCCAGAAGATCCTGTTCAAATTTTTCGGTGGGATTCGAATCGAGATCCATATGCGAGAAAGTGTGATTGCCGAGAGGGAAGCCGGCGTCACGCCACAGTTTCAGAAAAGGAGCGCTAGCTGGCTCCTTCCGGAGACCCTCCGCATTGACGAAACCGTAGACGCCCGGCGCGTGCGCAGCTTCCAGGCTGCGGATGATGCTGTTGGCCACGTCCAAGCGGGTCATTCCCGTGGGCAACGGACCGTGCACCGGAAGATCATCGAAGGTGAGGGCGACTTCGTGCGGGGTCGCGGGAGCGTCGGCGAGTGGCGGTCCCTTGATGTAACGGCTCGCCCAGGTCAGGAAGGTGGGCCAGTTGGGGCCAGTGGTGTGGCCACCGGTGTGTTGACGATAAGCGATGTCGCCGTCAATGAGCGTGGTTTCGATGGGCGGAAAATCGGCGGCGCCCAGATCTTTCTTGCCGAGTAACTTGTAGACAGGGCCTGCGCCGACGCCGCCGAGAAACATTCCCTTGGCGTCGACCCAGCCGCCTTCGACTTGTTGCGAGCCGCTGCTGATGAAAACGGGACGCGGAGCGCAAAGGGCAATCAGTTCGTGCTGGTCGACAGGTAGATCGTTTACCGTGAGGGGACCGGCATATTTCAGGAAATTGCCGGCCATCCAATGATATTCGGCGGAAGAAGCGACATTCTCGACCTGCTCGCCAAAATTGCGGCGCCAAATTTTTGCACCGCCAGCGCCGGATGAACCGATAAAACCGATCGCGAAACGCGGGTCGTAAGCCATGGTGACCAGAGCGGCCTTGCCATAGCGGGAGAGGCCTTCGATGCCGACTTGCTTCGCATCGACGGCTTTGTCGGTTTCGAAATAGTCGAGCGCACGACTGGCGCCCCAGGCCCAGGCGCGCAATGCACCCCAATCATCGAGTTTGCGGGGCTGACCTTTATTGACGAGACCGATGATTCCTTCGGTGAGGCCCGCGCCGTTGTCGGCTTGCACGGTTGTGGGAATCAAAGTCGTGTAACCCCAGCCCATGCTGACGACTTCTTCTTGCCACTTTGGGCCATTGCCGAAGAGCGCCTGGCGTTGCGCTTCGGACAGACGCTTCTTGATGGCTTCGAGTGCTTCCGCGCTAAGGCCAAATTCCATCATCACGGGAACGGGGCCGGTTGCTTTCGCAGGCGTGCTCAGGGTGAGTTGAATGTCGACGGTGATGAACGGGTAGGCTGAGTTATCGACGTGACCGACCAGTTTTTTGGTGATGACCGGAATGTTGGCGACAGTTTCATTCGTGGTGCTGACAACCTCCCATTTCACTTTGGGGGTTTCTTTTGGAGCGCGGCCATAGATTTCGCGGTCGAAGAATTCTACGATTTCGGGGCGACGTTGCTGCCACCATTGCTGAGGTGTCGTGACCTGATGTCCGTTGTCGAGAAGAAGTGGATCGTTGAGTTTGATGCTGGGCGAGACTTTCGATTCGTCAAAATTGGCGGCGCGGGGAGATTTGGGATCGCCGTCCGGGCCGTTGCGCAACGTGGTGATGTGCAGAAGATCCATGAGCCGCTGGTGGTCTTGTTCCGCGGTGAGATGGACGACCGGAGGATAGGAATCCGGAGAAGATGAACGAGGGCGCAGGAGAAGCAGAAAAGCAAACCAGCGAAATGTTCGGAGAGTCATAGCAACGCGATTGTATACCGGAAACACCGTTAACGTTACCGTATTGAGAAATTGCGGATACTTTCGGGTGGTCCGAGATAACTCGGTTGAACGCCACCGAGATCGATGACTAATTTCTGCAAAACGACAGCGGGATCGACCATCCAAAATCTGAGGGTGTGATAGCCCGGCGAGGCAATTTTGTGGGTGGACGCGGATTTTCTGACGCCGTCTTTCACGGAGGTGGACCAGGCTTCGGTACCGCGGTCGGCGAGCGCGTCGATGATTTGGGGAGGCTGGTCGTCGAAGGAGATGGCGTAACGCAGACCACGGCCCGGAACAAAGTTAAGGGTGGGATCGAGGAGGGCTTCGACGCGCACATCACCCGCGGTGAATAGATACATTTTGTATTCGAGGCAGGGAGCGCTCTCACCCGGCTTCGCGCCTTCTGCGGTAACTGGGAACAGAGTCATGGCAGAGTCTGTGCGGCCGAGGTCGTCGATCTTCTCCCAACGGGCGGAAGTCTGATCGACTTTTCTTGTGTAATGCGGGGCATCGATGGAGACGTAGCCGTTACTTTCGACGAAGCCGTCCAGATTCTGCGAAGCGGGATCAGGCGGCCGGAAGCTGACGACATTTACGGAGACGCTCTGACCGGTGTTGCTCGAGATGTTCAGCGATCCCGTCTTTGTTCCGGGCGGAGCGATGGTCCAGTCGACCGTGACCCAAATTCTCGTTTCCTGATCCACCTGACTGTGCGATTCACTCACAGTAATCCAGGGCTCGTTCGCAGTCGCCTGAAAGACGAAGGGCGTTTGGCCACGATTGAAAACGTCGATGTAAGAGCGCTGCTTCTGAAAGACATTGAATTGCGGGAGGACAGGCTGTTCCGTCGCGGCCGGCCAACTGAGAGTTGAACCTTCGATCGCCACGCCCATCGATGCGGCTTGGGGAATTTGGATGCGTGTGACCTTGGGCATGTTGTTGACAGGCGGCTCTTGCCAGTAGGTGTAGCCGATGTGGGTTTGATCCATCATGTGGTCCCACTTGCCGCCGGCGAGGGTGTGGTTGTAGTAGGCGGAGAGTTCGGCGTCTTCCTTGAAGAGAGATTCGACTTCGTCGGCCAGGGCGTTGGTGCGCGCGCGGCCTTGGCTGGCGTAAAGTTGATTCTTGGCGGCGGCCACGTAGAGCTGGTTCACAACCGCAGAAGCTTTCGTGGGGTGCAGGATCAGTTCGTAAAAGGCGTCTTTTTGCTCTGTAGGTAGCTTCGCATACAGATCTTCGGCTTGCTTGGTGATTGCGGCGAAGTCTTCGACGATGCGGTCGGCTTCGCGGTAGTTTACGAGGCTGTAGGTGCCGGGTCCGAGCAGCTCCGGCTTGCGGCGGCCATTATATTTCGCGTACTTGGAGAGGATGTCGGCAATTTCGACGGCGTGTTCGGGGCCGAATTCACGAGTCACCCACATTCTCGTAAACTCGCCGATCTTTTCTTTTGGCCAGCGAGATGGATTCCAGGCGAGGCTCAGGAAAAATTCAATGGGAAATTCCATGGGCTTCAAGTCGCCTACGTTGACGATCCAGATGCGGTCGGCGCCGTAGTTCAACGCGAGATTCATTTGCTCCCACACTTTCGGGATGGGGTTGGTGTTGATCCATTTGTAGTTGCGTGGGTCGCCCACGTAGTCGAAATGGTAGTAGACGCCGGCTCCGCCCGGACGCTTGCGTTCCTCCGGAGTGGGAAGGCGACGAATGTTGCCCCAGTTGTCGTCGCACCACAGGAGCGTCACGTCGTCAGGGACGCGCATGCCCTTGTCGTAATACTCGAGCACTTCCTTATAAAGCGCCCAGTCCTGTATTACAGTGGACGGGTCGCGGTGGTAGGTGTCGCCGATGATCTTGCGCTGATCGGCGACGATATTTTCGAGGAGCGAGATGTTGGCGCTGTCGGACATGGGCAGGTCGCCATCACCACGCATGCCGATGGTGACGATCTGTTCGTAGTCCTTGTTGCGCTGCAGGCCCTGAGTCCAGAATTCGCGAAGCACTTCGCCGTTCTTGGAATAGTCCCACGGTCCAGTGCCGTGGCGTTTCCATTCCTGCTGGGCGCGCATCATGGGCTCGTGGTGAGAAGTGCCCATGACGATGCCGTATTCGTCAGCGAGCTTGGGATTTTCGGGATCGTCTTCGTTGAACGCGTTGTTCCACATGGCAGGCCAGAGGTAATTGCCCTTCAGGCGGAGGATCAGCTCGAAGATTTTTTCGTAGAATTCGTGATTGTAGTTACCGTATTTCTCTTTAACCCAGCCAGTAAGCGCCGGAGCTTCGTCATTCAGGAAAAGGCCACGATACTTCACGGCTGGTGGGCCCTGAACATAGGTGCCGGGTTTAACGCCCAGCGTGTCGTGATGAGGAACGGGAACGTCGGCCCACCAATACCACGGGGAAACACCGATTTGCTGCGAGAGGTCGTAGATACCATAGATGGTGCCGCGCTTATCGCTGCCGGCGATGATCAAGGCGCTATCGATGCCGGGAAGCGGGTGAGCAATGGTGTGAATAAGGAAGGATTCCCATTTTCCGGCGATTGGGGTCGCGTCAATCTTCTTTTCGCTCACGAGGCGATCGATAATCGGACTCTCGCCCAAGGTACCGATCAAAATGAGTCTGGATCCGGCGCTCTGCCAGTCGCCGGCGATGGTAGGCGCACTACCGGTGACACGTTCGATGTCTTTTTGCAGATCGTGAGCTGCGCGGATGACGCCAGGAAAGTCGCTTGCGTCGACGTAGATTTCTGCGGACTGCTTGGCGTGGACGATGATGAAGTTGCCGGGGGCGAAGTCAGTATCGATATAGCGGTCCTCGCCTAGGGCAAAGGCTGAGGGACCGAAGAGAGCACACAGCAACGCAATGACCGAGCACAAAATGGCATAGGTAGCGAGGAAGGGGTGAGCGCGATCTCTTATAAGCAGATTCTTCATTACGAGGCAGTCCTGAGCAACGACTTGCGAGCTCGAACCAAAAACTAAGTAGCCGAGATGATCTGACAAAGCGCCGGATAAATACGACGGAAGGCCTGGTAGTTGCGCTGCATCAGCGAGCTGGACTTGGAATCGGGTGGTACACGAGCAGCGACGCGGACGACGGCATCGCAAGCCTGGTCGACGCTCGACCAGTAACCCGCGCCGACTCCCGCTAAAATTGCCGCGCCATACGCCGCACCTTCCTCGGCGGCAAGGATTTCGACTTCCTTGCCGTACACATCGGCTTGAATCTGGCGCCACAACGGCGAGCGGGCCCCTCCACCACCAAGACGGATCTGCTTCGCCGGCACGCCGATCTCTTCAAGGATTGTGAACGTATCCTTCAGGCTGAAGGCGACACCCTCGAGGACCGCGCGAATCAAGTGCGCGCGCGTGTGGGAAGCGGTTAAGCCGATGAAGGCGGCGCGAGCGTTGGGATCGAGGTGAGGGGTGCGCTCGCCCATCAAGTACGGCGCCCAGAACGCTCCATCGGAGCCGGGATTCACGCGCGCGGCTGCCTCGCACATGTCGTCGTAGGGATCGCGGCCGGAAGATGGCCCGGTCCAGAGTTGATCGCGGAACCAGCGCAGCGACAGGCCAGCAGCCTGGGTCACGCCCATAACGTGCCAGCGATTCGGAATGGCGTGACAGAAAGTGTGCAAGCGGCCGTGCGGATCGAGAGCCGGGCGATCCGTCGCGGCAAACACAACTCCAGAGGTGCCGATGGTGGCGCTGACGGTGCCGGGGCGGTTGATGCCAATGCCGACGGCTCCCGCCGCCTGATCGCCTGCGCCGGCGACAAGTGGCGTCCCAGGCGCGAGGCCGGATTCTTTCGCTCCGGCTTCCGAGACTCTGCCGCAAACATCCTGCGACTCGTAGAGTTTCGGAAGAATTTGTGAATCGATACCGGTTTTGGAGAGAACTTCGCCGGCCCATTTGCGGTTCGCCACATCCAGCATCAAGGTGCCGGAAGCGTCGGCCACATCGATAGCGGATTCCGCGCCGAGACGCAGGCGGACATAGTCTTTGGGCAGCATGACCTTGCGAACGCGTGCCCAGTTTTGCGGCTCGTGTTCGCGCACCCAGAGCATTTTGGTAAGTGTGAAATTGGTCAGCGCGGGATTGCAGGTGAGTTGAATGAGGCGATCGCGACCGAAGAGTTTATGAAGTTCATCGCATTGAGGCTGGGTGCGCTGATCGCACCAGATGAGCGCAGGGCGGATGACTTCATCGTGCTGGTCGAGAAGAACGGCGCCATGCATCTGACCCGAAAAACCGACGCAGGAAATAGAAGCAGGGGAAACGTTGGCAGACCGTAGGGCCTTAGGGATGGCGATGGTTGCGGCACACCACCAATCGCGCGGATCCTGTTCCGCCCAAGCGGGTTGGGGGCTGGCAAAGGGAACATGCTCCTCGGTGGCCGAGGCGAGAATGCGGCCGGTTTCATCGACGACTAAAGCGCGGGTTCCTCCGGTACCGACATCGATTCCGAGAACTGGCATGAGGCCCAACTTTCCACGAGGCGGCCAGACGAGCCTTGCCTCGCACGCATTCGCGAAAATCTATATGACGCCCGCCGCTCCTGCTCTTAGCCCTGCTTTGAAGCAGACGGGGAAAACTTGACGCAGTAGATCGCGCCGATTGCGGTGAGGAGCGCGCCCCACCAGATGCTGGCGTGAAGATGGAAGAGGACCACCGGCTGTTGCGGAGGATGAATGGCTTCGTAGATGCCCGAGCCGAGAATGAGCACGCCGTTCACCAGGAGCGAGATACCGATGAAGAACCAGATGGAAATGCCGCCGCCGCTTCTCATAGCGCCTCACCAGAAAATGATATTGACGATCACAAATGCGATACCCACGATCAACGCCCAGAACCACGGGCGGTGCAGCGTGGACACATAAGTCTCTTTCGGAATTTCCGTAGCCCCATAGACAAGACCATTGAGTTCTGCGTCCGGCTTGGGCTTAGTGGCAAGACTGACAACGATGGTGACGAACGCGCAAAGCAAACAGGACCATAGCGCTCGAAACATGTTTTGCGCCTGATCTTGAGCCTGCGGCGATAAGGCAACGTACTTCACCGCAAGCGGGTTGACCTTCACCCAGGCGTACATGCCGATGGAAGCGAGAGTTCCGGCGAATAAGCCCCAGAAACCAGCCGGCGCCGTAGCGCGCTTCCACAACATTCCCAGAATCACCGTGGCGAATAAGGGGGCGATGAAAAAACTGAATAGCGCCTGAACGTAATCCATGATGCTGTGCGCTTGCATGGCGAGATAGGCGGTGAGGATGCTGATGACCATGCCGACGATGGTGCACCAGCGGCCCATGCGAACCTTGGCTTGGTCCGTTGCGTTCTTGTTGATCATTTCGCCGTAAATGTCGTAGGTCCAGACGGTGGCGAAGGCGCTGACGTTGCCGGCCATGCCGGACATGAATCCTGCGATGAGAGCGGTAATGCCGAGCCCGAGCAGACCGGGGCCGCAGTAGCGGGCCAACATCAACGGCAGAACCTCGTCGAAACTGTGCAGGCCCTGCGCCTGGCCTTCGGGAGACCAGGCGAGATCTCCGGGCACGAGCCGCATGAGGGCGCCGGAGTGCGGATCGCGAAGCAGCGCCAGGCCGAGAAGTCCGGGAAGAATCACGATAAACGGCACCATCATTTTAAAAGCGGCGCCAATGATGGGAGCCATCTTCGCGGCGCGCAGATCTTTGGCCGACAGGACGCGCTGAACGACCAAGAAGTCCGTGGTCCAATACCCCATCGAGATAACCGCGCCGAGTCCAAAAACGATGCCGACCCAGTTGATGCCCATGGGATTGTCGCTAAAATTTCCGAGCGTAGACCACGCGTGGGTGTAGGCGCCGGGATTGGCGACATGCAGTTCCGTGAGATTCTGCAGAATGCGCTGCTTCAGACCGCTCCAGCCGCCCGTTTCCATGAGGCCAAGAATGGGGATGAGGAGAGCGCCGGCCCAGATCAAAAAGAATTGCAGCACTTCGTTGAAGATCGCGGAGCGCAAACCGCCGAGAGCAACGTAAACGGCAACGGTCAGAGACGAAACCCAAATGCTGAAATGAATGTCCCAGCCAAGGACAACACGCATCACCACGGCCATCGCGTACATGTTGATGCCGCTCATCAGCACGGTCATCAGGGCAAAAGAGATGGACGAGAGCGCCTGGGCCGCGGGACCAAAGCGAAGTTTCAGGTAACCGGGAACGGAATGCGTCTTACAAATGTAGTAAAACGGCATCATTACCAGGGCGAGAAAAAGCATGGCGGGTATGGCGCCGACCCAATACCAGTGCGCCGCCAAGATGCCGTACTTGTAGGCATTGCCCGCCCATCCCATCAATTCCAGCGACCCGAGATTGGCGGAGAGAAAAGCCAGGCCAGCGACCCACGCGGTCATCTCGCGCCCGGCCATGAAGAAATCTTCGCCAGTGTTGGCTTGCTCTTTGAGATAAAAACCAATGGTGAGTACTAACGCGAAATAGAAGACGATGATGACCAGGTCGATTGTGGAGAGGTGAACCAGGGAAGGGACGGAATTCGCAAAGAAAAGGCTGATCAAGTTTTCACTCCAGCGCCCAGCGATGGGCGCAACCACGCCTAAACCTGAAAGAGAGAAGCCAGCCTTCCAGGTTTCCCTTAACTGCCAAGCTGCAGCTGCAAAATACTTGCCGTACTATACGACCCGTTAACGTTACCGACAAGAGAGTTCTGTCGTTCCGGTGCTTTCGCGGCACCTTGTTGTGTTCGCAGGGCAATATAAGTGTTTTCGCACGAGTCGCACTAGGACGCCCGCTTGGGAGCTTGCCGGATCACGGCGTGATATGCCGGTTTCGGCTTGGCATTGCGGTCAAACAGCAAAGGATAATCCGTGCGGCCCTTGATGGGCCAATCGTTCCTCCAGGAATCCTTGTCGCTAACGCCCCAGAACGTGACACGCGTTACGAGTCCGCAATGCTTTGCGTAAGTGCCAAACAGGTCCGCATAACGATTCGACAGCGCCTGCTGGACTGCTTCGGGCAAGCCGTTGGGATAGGGATTGAGCTTGGGATCGGCCTCGGCGTGCAAAGAAACATCGGCGGTCTGATTTTTGGCAGGCCACGGCAAAACGTCGACGTCGAGTTCCGTGATCATAACTTTCACACCCAACTCGCCGAATTCTCGGATCGTGGCATCGATTTGGTCAGTGGTGGGCGAGTCCAAACTGACGTGATCTTGCAGGCCGACGGCAGCGATGGGCACTCCCTTTTGCTTTAGTGTCTTGACGAGCTCGAACGCGCCTCTGCGCTTGGCCTCGTTCTCGAGGGAATAGTCGTTGTAAAACAGTTGCGCCTGAGGATCGGCTTCGTGGGCATAGCGAAAGGCCAGCTCGATGTAGTCATCACCGATGATCTTCATCCAGGATGACTGGCGCAGAGTGCCGTCCTCGTTCAGCGCCTCATTCACGACGTCCCATCCCTGGATTCGGCCCTTGTAGCGGCCGACGACGGTCCGGATGTGATCGCGCATGCGCTGGAGTAACGCGTCGCGGCTTAGCGGTTTGCCATTCGCGTCTTCAAAAACCCATTTGGGGACCTGCGAATGCCAGACGAGATTGTGGCCGATGATAAACATGTGATTCTGTTCGCCGAATTCGACATATTTATCGGCCAGGGAAAAATCATAGGCGTCCGGCTGGGGATGGATGATCTCCCACTTCAAGACGTTTTCGGGGCTGATGGAATTGAACTGCGCCTTGATGACCGCAGCTTCGAGCTGATCCCGGCCCGTAAACTGGGCGGAGTTCAGCGCAGCGCCAACGAGAAAACATCCTTGATAGGCGTCTTTGAGAGTGGGCGCGTTCTGCCCGTTAGCGTTGCCGGCCAGAGCGAGCGACACAGCAAGCAACAAAAAGGATTTGGGCATTCAGCCTCCTAATTTGCGGCGACAGCGGCCGCCTTGCGGCGTTCGGCGAGATCGTTGGCGATGGAGCGATTTTTCTCGCGATTCAATGGATAGAAGAAAAGGCAAGCGGCGGCGGCAAAGAAAAACAAGCCGGCGTAAATGCTGGCCGTGAGAAGGATGCCCGCCTGCGTCTGAGGTGTTTGCACGGCAGCTTCGGACACCAGACCGTAAGCCGAGAGCAGCCATCCGGCGATAGCGCCGCCGAGAGCGAGCCCCGCCCAGAGCGCGAAGACCACGCCGGCAGTCACCGTGGCAGTGGCGCGGCGTCCGGTCTTCCATTCACCGTAATCAGCGACGTCTCCCATCATGGCCCAAAGGATCGGACCGGACAGTCCGAACGAAAACTGGCGAAGCACTTCGACGGCGATGATGACGTAAATGGCTTGCGGCGGGATCACGTACAAAGCCGCATTGAAAATACCGGTCAACAGCATACTGGCGATGAACAGCTCGCGCTTGCCGACTCGGACGGAAACGGCGGTCGAGCAGGCCACGCCAATGAGCAACGCGGCCAGGCCGAAGCCATTAAACCAGGAGAATAGATTCACGTTCCCGGAGACAAACCGGAAGTAGGGCAGCATGACGTTGCCGCGAACGAGGATCGCGCTGAAGTAGAACAGTGTGACCAGAAAAAGCGCGATCCACGGCCGGTTGCTGAACAGATCCGAAAGATCCTGCCCGAGGGAACTCTTCTGCCGCGGGTCGGGCTGAATGCGTTCCCTGGTCGTGAAGAAAGAGATGACGAAGAAGATGACGCTGAGGAAGGACAGCAAACCCATGGTGAGCTGATAGCCTAGCGCGTCGTTGCCGCGGCCGAAGAATTTAACCATGGGAATAGCAAGGCTCGCGATGATGAACCCGGCGCTGTTGGCGGCAATCTGGCGATACGACGAGATGCTGGTGCGCTCGTCGGGATCCTGGGTCATGACCGCGGTGAGCGACGCGTAGGGCACGTTATTCACGGTGTAAATCACACGCAGCAGGATATAGGTGACCCAGGCGTAGATAATCTTGGCACCAGGGCTGAGTTGCGGAGTGGTGAAGGTGAGCACGCTGATGATGCCGAAGGGAAGCGCGGTCCAGAGGAGCCAGGGCCGGAACTTGCCCCACTTGCTCGAGGTGCGATCCGCAATCACGCCCATCACGGGATTGAAGCAGGCGACACCCAAGCCGACGACCAGGAAGAGAGTTCCCGCCTGGCGCGCGGTTAGCCCAAAGGTGTGGGTGTAGAAATCCAGTTGCAGGGCCAGCATGGCCTGGAAGACAAAGTTTGCAGCCATGTCGCCCAAGGCATAGCCGAACTTTTCACCAACCGAGAGTTTCTGAATCATACGCGCCTCACATGATCTGACGTTGGTTTACTTGGTTACCGTGAGCGTAAGTTTGGTGAGGTCCTCGTCGCGGGAAGAATTTCCAACCATAATAAGGAATTCGCCGGGCTCGACGACGTACTTCATATTCACGTCATAGAAAGCCAGCAAATCCGGAGTGATGTCGAGCACGACCGTTTTTGTTTCGCCGGGACGGAGCGACACTTTCTGAAAGCCCTTTAGCTCTTTGACCGGCCGGGTTACGGAGCTGACTACATCGCGAATATACATCTGCACGACTTCGGCGCCTTCGCGCTTGCCGGTGTTGGTTATATCGACCGATACGCGCGTCGAGCCGTTGGTGCGAATCTTGTTCTTTTCAAGCCGCACGTTCTTGATTGCGAAGGTGGTGTAGCTGAGGCCGTAACCGAAGGCGTAAAGGGGCGAGACGTCGTCGAAGAGATAGCCGCGGCGAGCAGATGGTTTGTAGTTGTAGAAAACGGGCAGGTGGCCCGCCGAACGCGGAATCGAGATGGGCAATTTGCCGGACGGGTTCACATCGCCGAAGAGAACATCGGCAACGGCGTGTCCGTTCTCCTGACCCAGGTACCAGCACTCGAAAATAACCGGGACATTCTCGACCAGATAATTGATGGAGTTCGGCCGGCCGCCATAATAAAAGACGACCACGGGTTTGCCGGTTGCCAGCATCGCTTTGACGAGTTCGTCCTGCCTGCCGATCAAATCCAGGTTGGCGCGGTCGCCCATGTGGTTGAGGCCCCAGGCTTCGCGGGAAGTTTGTTCGTTCTCGCCGATCGCGAGAATGATTACATCGGCCTGCTTGGCCACTTGAACGGCTTCGGCAATCTGCTTCCGGTCTTCTTCTGGATTGCTGGGAACAACGGCATCCTGATTCCAATTGCCGCCGATGGTGATCTTGCATCCTTCGCTGTAGAGAACTTTGGCTCGGTTACCGACCCGCGCTTTGATGCCTTCCAGTACGGTAACTTCATGCTTGGGGACGCCACTGTAGCCGCCGAGCAGCGTGCGATCGGCATTGGGGCCGATGACGGCGATCGTCTTGTATTTACTTAGATCGAGCGGGGCGAGTGCTCCGTCGTTTTTCAGCAAGGTGATGACCTCGCGAGCGGACTGGCGGGCAAGCTGAGCATGATCGTCGCAACCAACAATGCGCTCGGCCTCGCCGGGATCGACGTAAGGATCGTCGAAGAGTCCGAGCTTGAACTTCCACAAGAGCATCGGAGCGATCAGCTCATCGAGTTGCGATTCCTTGAGCACCCGCTTCTTTACGAGCTCGACCAGGTGGACGTAGCAGTCTGTATCTGCCAGTTCGATGTTGACGCCGGCTTCCACCGCGAGTTTGCAGGATTCCTTTTTGTCGACGGCGACGAAGTGCCCGTGGGTGTCGGGGCGATACCCAAGTTCCCAAACCGCGAAATAGTCGGAGACCGCGAATCCTTTGAAACCGAATTCCTTACGGAGCACATCGCGGAGCAACCAAGTGTTCTTGTGGGAAGGTACGCCGTCCACCTCGTTATAGGAAGGCATCACGCTGATGGCTCCCGCTTTTTGCACCGCCTCCTTGAATGGATAAAAGAAAGTCTCGCGGAGCACCCGCAGGGAGACGTTTGCCGGGGCGCAATTCATGCCGGACTCGGGCTGGCCATGACCGACGAAGTGCTTCAAGGTGGCGATCATTCGTTTCTTGTCCCGAAAGGTCGCGTCACCCTGGAAGCCGCGAACCGCGGCAATACCCATGCGTGAAACGAGGAAAGGATCTTCGCCGTAGGTTTCTTCGACGCGTCCCCAGCGCGGATCGCGAGCCACGTCCACAACCGGCGTGAGCGCCTGGTGAGCGCCGCGCGAGCGCGCTTCGAGTGCGGTAGCCGTGAAGATGGACTCGATGAGCGCGGGATTAAACGTGGAGGCGAGGGCGATGGGTTGCGGATAACTGGTTCCACCAACGGCAGCGTGGCCGTGGAGGCATTCCTCGTGAAAGATCACGGGAATTCCGAGTCTGGAGTTCTCGAGGAAGAATTTCTGGATGGCATTCGTAGTTTCAACCATCTCCCGCGCAGTGAGGCCCTTTCCGGAATCGCTCGGACGGCCAACCTGGCCAAGCCCGTGGCCTTCCTTGAAGGACCGCTTGGCCTTAGCCAAATCGAATTTGCCATCGGCATCAACGAGGGTCTCCGGTTTCTTTTGCCAGACCGAGAACATCTGCGCGACTTTTTCCTGCAGGGTCATGCGGGACAGAAGATCTTTCACGCGCTTTTCGGGAGAGAGCGCGGAATTGCGATAGGGCAGAACGCGGGACGGGCCGCGCCCGTTGTCACGCGAAGTGGATGATTTAGCGCCGCCTGATTTCACACTTTTGTTTGGGGCCACGAGGAATCCTCCCAGGGGAAAGTAGCGTTTCGTGCATCCGGCCAAGGCGAAACGACGAGCAGGAGTCTTACGAAAATCTCCGAAACTACGGTGGTTTGAGCGACCCGGATTGTGGTAGTATACCACTATCGTTAACGTACACGGTAAGGGCCCTGCGCATTTCCCGGGGCTTTCAGCAGATCGGTTGAGGATCACATCCCGAGCGGACCCGAAGTCATTTCGAGGCGTGTACGAAGCCGGCCACCCGTCGACGGTGCAAGGCGGGTGGACCGGCAAAACCCGCAGGTCGAGGCAACGCAGTACTCCGTCCGCCAAGGTGTTCTTCAGGGCCTCGCAAAGGAGGCAGGCTTCCATGAAAACAGCAAATGATGCGTACCAACCGCGCCCCGAGCATAAATTCTCGTTTGGTCTATGGACCGTGGGAAACCGTGGGCGGGATCCCTTCGGCGATTTCGTGCGCCCGACGATGGCGCCGAATGATCTGGTGGGGCTGCTGGGAGAGGTGGGGGCCTGGGGCGTGAACCTGCACGACAACGACCTGGTGCCGATCGACGCCACATCGAGCGAGCGGGACTGCATCGTGAAGAAATTCAAGGGCGCGTGCCAGGCGCATGGGATTGTCGTACCCATGGCAACGGTTTCTCTCTTCTTTCATCCTGTCTTTCGCGACGGCGCCTTCACGGCGAATGATCCGGAAGTGCGGGCCTACGCGTTGCAGAAAACGATGCGCGCGATGGACCTCGGGGCGGAACTGGGCGCGAAGATTTTTGTGCTTTGGGGCGGACGAGAAGGAACGGAAACGGACGCGTGCCGGCGCGCGGACGAGGCCGTAAAGCGGCTGCGTGAGGCGGTGAATTTCCTCTGTGAATACAGCAACGACCAGGGTTACGGCTATACATTTGCGCTGGAGGCCAAACCCAACGAGCCGCGCGGCGACATTTACATGCCAACGACGGGGCATTACCTCGGGTTCATCGCGACGCTCGATCATCCGGAGATGGTCGGGGTGAATCCGGAATTTGCGCACGAACAGATGGCGGGCTTGAACTTCATGCATGGCGTGGCGCAGGCGTGGGAAGCAGGGAAACTGTTCCACATCGATCTGAACGATCAGTCGCCAGGGCGATATGACCAGGACCTGCGTTTTGGGTCGGCGAGCTTGAAGCAAACATTCTGGCTGGTGAAGTTCCTTGAGGATGTGGGTTACCAAGGCCCGCGGCATTTCGATGCGCATGCTTACCGGACTGAGGACTACGAAGGCGTGAAGGATTTTGCGCGCGGGTGCATGCGGACATACCTGATGATGAAGGAGAAGGCCGCGCGGTGGAACGCCGACCCGGAAATCCAGGCGATTCTGAAGGAGATCGCGGCTCCGAACGGGCACCTGCCCTCGACGGCGCGCTATTCGAAGCTGGCGGCGCAGTCGCTACTCGGGCATGAATTCGACAAAGATAAAATAATGACGAAGCGGCTGCCCTACGAGCGGCTGGATCAGCTGACCGTGGACATTTTGTTGGGCGCGCGTTGAGGGCGGGCTAATTCGGCGGGTTTGCCGGCGTGGCCTTCGGGCTGTTCATGCGATCGGCGAGATCGTCCTCCGCCCTTTTTTGTAAGTCGTGAATCTTCGCAAATTCCTTTTGCGATTCCGCGGACTTGCCCATTTCCTTGTACAACGTGCCGAGTTTAAAGTGAACGTCGATCTGCTCGGGATCGAGTCTTTCGGCTTGTTGCAAAGCGTGAAGCGCGTCGTCGTAACGCTTCATCGCGGTGTAAACGGAGCCCAGGTCGAGGTAGGCGAAGCGGAGGTCCTGGCGCAGGCGAACGGCATGGGTGAGAAGCGCGAGGGCTTTTTCGAGATTGTTGCGTTTTAGCTCGACATCGCCAAGGTAAGTGAGCGCCTCGGGATTATCGGGGTCAATGGAGAGTTGCTTCTCGAAGTTCTGCGCAGCTTCGTCATACCGGCCGCTCTTCCAATACAAGAATCCAAGACCGAAGAAAACGTTGGGAGCATTGGGATCGGCCTTTGCGGCGATCTGAAATTCGGCGATGGCGTCGTCGGTCCTTTTCAAGCCATCCAGCGCTTGTCCGAGCAGGATATGGACGTTGGGCGAATCCGGATCTTGCCTGGCGAGCCAGTTGAATTCATTCAGAGCGCAGTCGAACTTCTTACCGGAAAGACAGCTCTGCGCGAGCAAGTTGTGCAGCTCAACGTTGTTCGGGTCGGCTTGAGAAGCGACGGAGAGATCTTCAATGGCTTCCACGAACTGTCCGGTGGCGTAGTAGCAGAGACCGAGAAGCGTGCGGGCTTGCTGGTTTTGCGGGTCAGCTTTAAGCGCAGCGCGAAAGGGCTCGATGGCGTCCTGAAACTTATTTTGCTTGAATTCGGCGAGGCCCAGGTTGAGATGGATGCCAGGGAGGTCGTGATCCAAAGCCAGCGCTTTGTGGTAGGCCTTGGCGGCTTCGGGGTATTTATTGTCCCTGGAGAGCACAACGCCGAGGCTTGCGTAAGCGGCGGCGTCTTTGGGATTGTCGGCGAGCCAGCGTTGCCACTCGCGCTCCGCTTCGGGCAGCTTTCCCTGCTTTTCGAGAGAGATGGCATGGTCCGGGCTAGGAGCCTGAGCCTGTGCGGACGCAGTGGACGCAAAAGCGGGCGCGAGCGCCAGGACCAGAAGGACGCACCATCTCCCCGGCAGGACGGGACATTTCGCGGAAGGTGTCATTCTCCAATAATTTAGCAGCTACCGGGGCCGGCATAAAAGGAAGAAGGATGGGAGGTTGACCTCCCGCCAACTCAGAATTACTCTGTCCCGGCTGGCTTTAACTACATGGCGGAGTTCGCAAAAACACGTCTTTTGAGGAGCGGCTGGGGAAGGATTGCCGCTTTTCTGGCGGTAGTTTTGTGGTTCGGCGCACCCTTCGCGTTGTGCCAGGACAGCGGCGACCAAGGGACGATGATCCGGGGGGACCGAGCGGAAATATCGGTTACGGTACGTGACACTTCGGGCGCCATCATCGCGGTGCCCGCGTCCGTAAAACTCTACCAGAACGGCTTTGCCACAGACCAGGCTTCGACTTCGCACGGCCGGGCATTTTTCATTCTTCGGCAGCCTGGGGACTTCACGATCGAGGTAGAAGCTACGGGATACAAGTCCGCACAAAAAGATTTCACGATGATGGTTGCGGGCAAGGCAGAAGTCGACATCAATCTGCAACGGGAACTGGCCGCGAACGAAACGGCGGTAGCACCGAACAAGCCGATTCTGGCGCCCAAGGCGCAAGAAGCATTCTCAAAAGGCGCGCAAGCACTGCGCGAAGGGAAGCTCAACGAAGCCGAAAAGCAACTGCACAAAGCAGTCGAACTGGCGCCGGGGAATCCTGACGTCCTCTACGTTCAGGGCATGTTGTATTTGAGGCAGCAGCGCTGGGATGCGGCGCAGCCGGTGCTGGAAAAGTCGAATCAGATTCAACCGAATCAAGCCAAGGTCCTTTCTGCGCTGGGTTTAGCATTGTGCAATGGCAAGAAATACGAACAAGCCATTCCTGTGCTGGAAAAATCGGTGCAACTGGAGCCGGCTGCGCCTTGGGAAACCGATTGGGCGCTGGGAAAGTCTTACTATGCGCAAGGCCAATACGAACAAGCGCTGAAGGCGGCCGAGCAGGCGCACACCGCGTCTCACGGGTCCAGTCCCCAAGCCGAATTGTTGTTGGCGCAATGTCTGACAGCGGCGGGACGTTTCGAAGATTCCGCGCGGGTGTTGCGGGAGTTCCTCAAGGGCAACACGCAGGGACCGGAAGCGGTGACCGCGCGGCGTTGGTTGGATAGTCTGGCGGCGGATGGGAAGATTCGTCCGTAGGCCGGCCTCGCACTAAACCCATACCGAGTGTGCCTCGCAGGAAGAAGGATCGCTATTTATTGTTATGCCCGCCAGAGAGATTCTCACTCCGCAGACTCGATCGGAATGACAAAGCCTTGACGTTGCCGGGGGGGTGCAGGTCTTCGCGGCGTGGGTGGCGGCTTCCGAAGCGGTAAAACCCTCAGAGAAAAAAATGCGGCGTGCGGGGGGTGGACCGCACGCCGCTGTTGGGTAACAGCTTGTCTAGTTTTGGGCTTAGAAGTAAAGCTTCAAAGCCAGCTGGATAATGCGCGGATCGTAGGTGTTGGTGATGGCACCAAAACCATTGCTCCACGTCTTGGTGGTGGCGTTGTACGTCGCGGTCGGATCGAAATTGGTGTTGGATCCACCGTTCAAAGTGTCCGCTCGGAATTGCGTATGGTTCCAAATGTTGAAGAACTCCGCACGGAATTGCAGGTTGCTGCCCCGCGATTCGCTGAACATGAAGTTCTTGAAGAACGAGATGTTCCAGTTGTCGCGGCCCGGACCCCACACGGAATTGCGCGGAGTGTTGCCCCACGCGCCAGCAGCGGGCTCCGTGTAAATCAGGGTGTTAAACCACTGACCAACTGTATGTGGATCACCACCGCTTCCGGTCCTGTCCGGGCGATTCGCGCTGTTCGGCACGATGCTCGACACACTGTTCCCGTTCAGGCCGATGTTCATCGGAGGTCCAGAGCTCGCCGAGACGATACCGGAGATTTCCCATCCACCGATCAGGGTCTTGGCCAGCTTGTTGTCGCTGTGCTTCATCAACGGGATGTCGTAGACGAAGTTGGCGAAGAAGATGTTCTTGATGTCGAAGGCGGACGGGCCGAAGTCATACTTCCAGCCAGCGTACGGGTTGGAAATATTGTAGAGGTCACCGGCGCTACCCCCGCTGTTGAAGGAATCGTTGGTATGCGAGTAGGTGTAGCCGAACTGATAGGTGAGGTCGTTCGACAGGAACGAACCGCGCATGGAGGTTTGCAGGCCGTTGTAGTCGCTGTTCGCTTCGTTCCGCGCCAACTTTAAGCTGTGGTAGCCGAGGTACGGCACCACGGAGTTATAGGGCACGGTATTCGTTCCGCTGACATACGCAGGGAGCAGACCTTCGGCGGGCAGGTTCGTTTCGGTGTAGTAGTTCTGATGGCGGTTCTGCGTACCAACATAGGCTACAGACAGCACCGACTTGCCGATGGAGTGTTGCACGCCCAAGCTGAACTGCGTGCTGCGTGGGGCAGCGTAATTGGGCTTGTCGAGTCCGGTGACGTTGTTGACCGGGATGCCGACCGCGTTCGCGCCGCCAACCGCGGTGCCCGGATTGGCGAGCACGACGTTGGTGAAGTTAATGCTCGCCGCCAGAGGGACGGTCCCGGCGTTGTTATACACGTCATTGCCCTGGATGCGTTCATTCATGACGCCGTAGCCGCCGCGAATAACGGTTTTGCCGTTGCCAGCGATGTCATAGGCAAAACCGAGACGCGGCTGGAAGTTCAGCCAGGAATCGTTGACGCACCCTCTGGGCACGCCGCCGACTCCGCAGATGCCGATGCCATTGACGTAGAACGTGGTGTTGGGAATGTTGGGGCTTGGCCCAAGGCCGGGGCTAGTTGGGCTAATCGTGTTGCCGCCCGCATTGAGGACAGCGGCATTAGCCGGGTTGTAGAGGCCGGGATAGAAGTTGGCCATCTGGTTGCTTTCCTCGTAGGTGTGCGGGATGCCGTCCCAGCGTAGGCCAAGGTTCAAGGTGAGCCGGTTATTGACGCGCCAGTTGTCTTGGAAATAGAGCGCGTAGGATTTGTTATCCCAGTGCCCTGCGAGTTTCAGAGCGTCTTCCGTATAGTTCTGCGCGTAACCGAGCAAGTAGTCCGCGAAGTCGTTTCCGGTGAAAGAACCGTTAAAGGAGTAGTTACCTTGAGTGTTCTTAAACCAGTCCTGAACCTTCTTGTAGTAGAGCCAGCTGAAGCCCATCTTGAACTGATGGCGTCCCCTAGTCATTGAGACGTCGTCGCGAATCTGGTAGCTGTCGGCGACGTTATTCCAAGGCATCCAGTTCACGGTGTAGTTAGTGCCCGTGCCACCGTTGAGGTTAATGGACGGGATACGGTTGTCGACGTTCGAGCCGGTAAAGAACCGGTTAAATGACCCCGGGGAGCTGACCAGTCCGGCAGGAGTGATGGCGATGCGGTTACCATTGTAGTTGAAGGAGGCTTCGTTGATCAGCGTCGGACTGATGGAGTAAGTGGCGTGGGCCACCCCGGCATAAGAAGGATTGCCAAACGTATTGCCAACGGATGGCACGTTATCGCCGCTCCACATGCTGGTCGCGAAGTTCTGATTGATGGCCTCCCACACGAAATGGCCGTAAACCGAGAACTTGTCGGTGAAGTTGTGGTCGATGCGCACGATTTCTTCGCGCACGTCCGTAGGTGAGCTCACTGGTTCGATGAATCGGTTGGCACCGTTGGTGGGCGCTGGGAAGATGCCGCCATATTTCCCACCGGCAGTCAACAAAGACTGCGCATACGAATTCAACAGCGTCGGTGAGATCTTGTTGCCGTTGAACGCAACCTCTTTCGTGGTATCGGGAGCACCGGCGGTGCAGCCGCTCATGGCCTGGCCCGCAGCGAGGAACTGGGCTTGGACTGCCGGCGAGACCGAACAAGAGAAGGGTGCGTGCAGACCGGTGAGAGTTGGAGCCTGCGACGAAAAATCGCCGCCGTAAGTCGACGGCAAGGGCACCTGTGTGTTGATCGGCGAACCGCCCTGGATGATCTTGCGCCATTCCATGTTGTAGAAGAAGAAAGTCTTCTTCTTTTCGGGGTTATAGAGCTTCCCGAAGCTGACCGGGCCACCCACGTTGAAGCCAAAAATGTTGTAGCGCAACTCGGAGACTTTGTTTGGCGGAGGATTGAAGAAGTACCGCGCATCCAGCGCGTCATTACGGAAGAATTCCCACGCCGAAGCGTGGATCGTCTGCGTGCCAGACTTCACGACGGAGGCGATCGTGCCGCCCGAAGAGAGGCCGTAGTCCGCGCTGTAATTCGAGGTCAGCGTCTGCGTCTCGGCAATGGCATCGACCGAGGGCATAACGCTGGAACTGCCCGCGCCGCCGCGGTCGGAGTTTTCGCCGCCGTCCAGCAAATAGAGGTTGTGGCCGGGACGATTGCCGTTGAAGCTCAAGTTGCTATTCCCGCCAACGGGAACCGGCAACTGCGTGTCGGGCATCAGGCTCGACGCGCCGGGAGTCAACGCCACATACGTGTAAATGGTCCGACCATTGGTAGCCAATTCGGTAATCTGTGTGCCGCTGACGAGCGAACTGACTTCCGCGCTATCAGACTGCACCTGGACAGCGTTTGCCTCAACGGAAATACTCTCCGTCTTTGCGCCCACCTTCATCTGAGCGTCGACGCGAATACGATCGGTATTGTTGAGGACGATGCCGTGCTGTTCTTCGGTCTTAAAACCTGGAGCGGTGATTTTTACGTCGTACTTGCCGATCGGGAGGTTGGCGGCCACGAACTGTCCGGCGTCGTTGGTGTTCAACGTGCGCACGGTGCCGGTGCTGAGCTGCAAAACCGTGACTTCAGCGTTCGGAACTGCTGCCCCTGTGGGATCGGTTACCGTGCCAACAATCGTGCCCTCTTGGGCAGAAGCCAGACACGGCAACAGCAAAACAACCAAAACTAGAATTACCCAGCGAAATGACCAACCAACGGTCAGTGCTGTTTTAAAGCACTTCGAGCATAACTGCATATCTACACCCCCTGCCCATTGTGTGGATTTCAATGGGACGACTCGCGTGAAAACCGTTAACGTTAACGGTTATAGCTCTTTTATTTGATTTGTCGATGCATGTCAAGCGATTTCTGCATCGAAAACCGCGTTTTTTGCAAAACAATAACGATATTTCTGATATGAAAAACCGGATTCTCAGATGTGCAATTCGCCTTCGGACTGGCGCATCTCGCGGAAAAGGTGGAAGTTAGAAGCCATAATCACACCGGGACTGAGATAAACACTCGGCGGCAGGTCCATCTTGTTGGCAAGATTGTCGGCAAGCAGTCGAACCGCAATTTGGCTCTGCCGGAAGGGATGCTGATAGATGGAGGCGGTAATCGTGCCCTTTTCGAGGTGCGTTGCCATTTCGGGAAAGAGGTCGGTTGCGACTAATTTTACTTTTCCCGCGAGTCCGCGGCGCTCCAAAGCCTGGCAAACCGGCAGACAGTTGACGGTATTCACGTAGAGTCCCGCCAAATCCGGAAAGCGCGCGAGCAAATCGTAGGTTTTCTCAAAGCTCTCGGACTCGTCTTCGTGGCCTTCAATCACCGCCACAATCTCGGTGCCGCTGGAATATTTTGGAACCGCCTGAGCGAAGCCGTCTGCTTTTTTTCGATGGTCTTCCGCGGAGAGCATGCCGGCAACGATCGCGACTCCAGAATTTGGAGGAACAATCTTGGCCATCAATTCACCGGCTAAACCGCCGTTCAATTTAGGCTCGACGCAAACGATACTCGAACGGCGACTCTGCGGAGCATCCGTGGAAACACAAACAACGCGAACACCTTTTCCTTCGGCTTCATTAATGAGAGGCGTCAAACCGGCCGGGTTTCCAGCGGCGAGGATGATGCCTTCGACTCCGTCCTGAACCAGATCACGCATAACATCGGTGTCGTGTTCACCGAGCGCATGGACGGGGCGGTGGACGAATTGAATCCCAAGATGCGTGGAGCGCCGTTCTTCGTCAAGAATTCCACCCCACATTTGATCGTAAAAAAAATGAATTTCACGGGGAATGCAGACAGCAATGCGGACGTTGGTCCTGGCAATCGAGAGAGCGCGTGCTGCCAGATTGGGGCTGTATCCGATTTGACTCGCAATTCGCAGAATCTTTTGTCGCGTAGATGGATTGATTCCGGGACGTCCGTGAAGAGCGCGGTCTACGGTGCCGATGGAGACGCGCGCCAGTTGTGCGATCTGGTGAATGCCTTTCCGTTTCTTTGGACCTTTAGGCATCGTCAACTCTGTACAACTAAGGAGTCGCGGGCGCAAGTGCCAGCGAACGAAGATTCGATTCGGACTGCAATGGTCCACATACGCGCTGAATCATTATTATGTGGCCTTCTCTGCGCTGTTGCGATTCGCACGGCTATTCCGGCAGTTGCTTCTTGCCTTCAATAGCGAACGAAGTGTCTACGGTAGGAGCGGACGTGCCAGGTTGACCGCCGCCGATGGACAGGCTGTAGGAGCCGGGCGAAATCAGGATCAGGCCATCGTCGGAGACATGACTCAGGTCGCGCGGTTGCAAAGTGACGCGCACGTGCTCGGATTTGCCGGCCGGGACGTGGACACGCGTGAAGCCGCGTAGCGCGCGAATGGGCGCGCCCGGCAGTTTGGGAAAAGTCAGGTACACCTCGACCACCTCGTCGCCGTCGCGCTTGCTGACATTCTTCACGTCGGCCTCGACGGTGATTGGTTCGCCGGCCTGCAGTTTCTTGGAGGAAAGTTTCGCGTTGCTGTATTCGAATTTGGAGTAGCTCAAGCCGTACCCGAAGGGGAATAGCGGCTTGCCGGTGAAATAGCGATACGTTCGATTGGACATCGAGTAGTCCTCGAACGGGGGCAACTGGTCGACTCCGGTGTAGAACGTAACTGGCAGGCGTCCAGCTGGATTATTTACGCCCGCGAGTGTCTGCGCGACTGCGCGACCTCCCTCTTCGCCGGAATACCAAGCTTCGAGAACGGCATTGGCGTGCTCCTTCACCCAGTTCACACTGAGCGCGCTGCCGTTCATCAACACCACGACCAACGGCTTACCGGTCGCGGCGACAGCCTCGAGGAGGTTTTGCTCCGGCTTAGGCAGATCGAGGCTCACGCGGTCGCCGCCGCCGAATCCCTCTTCGCTGACAGCCATCTCCTCGCCTTCCAATTCACTGGTGATGCCGACGACCGCGACGACCACGTCGGAGGCCTTGGCGGCGGCAATCGCATCGGGAGAAGGATTGGGATCGCGCTTAGCCCAGACCAACTTGGGCGGTTCTTTGGCATCGGCGTCGGGTCCGTACTCGACTTTTAGGGTGTACGCATGGCCCGCTTGCAATTGCGCACGGCCTAATTTGGTCTCGACGCCGTTCGTATGGAAGGACATCGCGGTGACCTTGTCATCGATGGTGACACGCAAGAAACCTTGTCCGGTAATTCCGAAGTTATAGTCGCCGCTTTCTGTAGGGGTGAGCGTACCCTGCCAGCTCACGATTGCGGACCCCGCGCCGGAAACTTCAGGCGGCATGGAAGTGGCTGCACCGATACCCGGTTCAGTACGTGTCGCCAGTGGCGCAGGCAAACTCCCAGAACCGAGAAGAGCCAACATATCGCCCAGGGAGTAGTAGGTCGCGGTCACGCCGGGCTTCCCGCCGGTGGTGACGAGATCAGACGGAATCGGCGAGGCCGTTTTGCTGAGGAATTGAGTGCCGGGCACAAACTGGAGCTTCGCATTCGGGAATTCGGCGCGGAGCCCTTCTGCGACGGAGACGATGTGCGTGGGAATACCGTTGTAGTTGCCCAGCAAGTATTGGGTTTGCTCGGCCAGCGGGCCAATGACGGCGATTTTGGTTCCGGAGATGCGCAAAGGCAACGTACCGTCATTTTTGAGCAGAACCATGGATTCTTCTGCGAGCTTGAGCGCCAGCGCGCGATGTTCCGGGCCGTCGAGCAACTTTTCATCGATTTTCGAATAGGGAACGATGTCCGGGGGATCGAACATGCCGAGCTGCATGCGTGCAGTGAAGAGGCGTTTCAGAGCGAGGTCAATATCGCTCTCCTGCAAGAGCCCTTGTTTGACAGCGTCGATATAGGGTGCGTAATCGTGATTGTCTTTGACCTTCGCCACGAAGTCGATGCACTCGTTGTCCATGCCGCGCTTCAGGCTGATGGCCGACGCTTCCGGTTGTGTGGGCGCGAAATGGTGGCCATCGAAAATATTGCGCACGGCGCCGCAGTCGGAGACCACGTAGCCCTTGAATCCCCATTTGTCGCGCAACTGATCGACCAGCAGGAATTCATTCACGCAGGCAGGCTGGCCGTTGATGGAGTTGTAAGCGCACATGACCGAGCCCGCTTTGCCTTCGGTGACAGTTGCGCGAAAAGCGGGCAAATACGTGTCGAGCATGTCGTGCTTACTGGCAGTCACGTTCGCGGCATGGCGAGTGGACTCCGGCCCGCTGTGCACGGCGTAGTGCTTGGGGGTGGAAATGGTGCGGTAGTATTTCGGGTCGTCGCCTTGCATGCCGGTGACAAAGGCAACGCCAAGGCGGCCGGTGAGAAAGGGATCTTCGCCGTAGGTCTCCTGCCCGCGTCCCCAACGCGGATCGCGGAAGATATTAATGTTGGGGGCCCAGAAATCGAGCCCTTCGAAAATGTCGCTGTGTCCGGCGCGCATGTCTTGCACGTGCTTGATGCGACCTTCGACGCTGATGGCAATCGCCATGGTATGAATCGCTGGCGCATCGAAGGTTGATGCCAGGCCAATGGGTTCGGGATACTCGGTGGTTCCGTTAACGGCCACACCATGGAGCGATTCACTCCACCAGTCGTAGGCGGGAACGTTCAGCCGGGGAATGGCGCGGGCCTGGTTCACGAGTTGCGAAGCTTTTTCTTCCAAGGTCATGCGCGAAATCAAGTCGTCCACGCGTTGCCCAATCGGCAAGGATGGATTCAGGTACGCAGGGGGCTCGGCGGAGGGCGCGGAAGACTGCGCAGCCAGGGGAGACGAACCAACAGCCACACTGCCAAACAGAGCGGCGATCGCGATCCAGCTTCGGGAAATTCGGTTCATGGGATTTCTCTCCTGGTTCATGTCGCGACGAACCTTTCCGTCTAAACGCGGCAGCGCCAGGATGAGCCGAACAGTATGGTTGTCGGATCCGTCGCGAGAATACCTGGCAGGTCGACGCACCCTTTGCGCGCCACGCCAAGTCTCCATGATTCCGAGGTGTACCGTCAACCCGAAAGTGAGGAATTTCCGTACCGTCAACGTTAACGCTCACACGCTCGTTGCGATTAGAATCAGCTCGATAGTTCGAAATGAGGAATCTCTCGGAGGGTGTCCGACGCGTTCCGAGACCAACAACATGAAAAACAAAATGTCAGTCTCACGAATGGTCATAGCGATGGCGATGCTCATGGCAGTCGTGCCAATACTTTCGCTCTTCGCCGCGGATCTGCAATTGAGCGCCAATGACACGCTGGAGGGCCACGGGCTTAGCGTTTTTTTGTTCCACAGCACTTACCACAGCGTATTCGGCGATCAGAAAATGAGCGGGCTCGAGATTGTTTTCCACGACCAACGGATCGCTACCAACGGCGATGTGCGGTTATCTCCAACTCCAGCGCAGTGGGATCCCATTCCGCAATTCAAGGCGCGCACGCGCGGGACATCGGCGAATACAATCTCGGCGCTTTGCAGTTATGCGGACCGAGGGCTCAGCTACCACATCGATGTCCAGCCGGAAGAGGAAGGCGTTCGTGTGGCGGTCCAGCTTGACCAACCGCTACCAGAGGCACTGGCAGGCCGGGCGGGATTCAACCTGGAGTTTTTGCCGACGGCGTATTTCGGTAAATCTTATCTTGTCGACGAAAACTCAGGCATGTTCCCGCGGCATCCGGACGGCCCGATGGTTCGCGACGAAAAGGGCGGAGTAGAACCGCGGCCACTGGCCGAGGGACACCGAATCGTGCTTTCGCCGGAAGATCCGATGACCCGCATTTCCATTGATTCCGAGCACGGGCAGCTGGCGCTGTTCGATGGAAGAAATGTGGCGCAGAACGGTTGGTTCGTGGTGCGCAGCCTGATTCCGTCAAACGCAACGAAAGACGTGGTGGTCTGGCACATTCGCGCGAAAGTGGTGGCAGGCTGGGTTCGACAGCCAGTGGTGGGCTACAACCAGGTTGGCTACACACCTGACCGAAGCAAAGTGGCAATCATTGAGTTGGATCCAGTGTTTGACGCGCCTCAGACGGCGCGCGTCCTGCGGCTCAGCGCGGATGGGAAATATAAGGTTGCGTTTCAAGGCGCAGTGAAACCGTGGGGCAAATGGATGCGGTATCAATACGCGAAGGTCGATTTCTCTGCGGTCCGCGAACCGGGGACGTACGCAATCGAATATGCAGGACACATGAACGGACCATTTCGAATCGGCCCGCGTGTCTACGAGGGAATTTGGCGGCCGTCGCTCGACATTTATATGGCGGAGCAAATGGATCACGTGAAGGTTCGCGAAGGCTACCGCATCTGGCATGGAGCCTCGCATCTTGACGATGCCCGGCAGGCTCCGGTGAACTACACGCATTTTGACGGCTACTCCATGCCGGGGACGACCGATTCGCGTTTTGCTCCCGGCGAGCACATCCCCGGATTGAACGTGGGCGGCTGGTACGATGCCGGCGATTTTGATCTGCGAACACAAACGCAAACGCGCGCGATCACAGACCTGGTGCTTGCAAAGGAGGCCTTTGGAGCGGACGGCGACGACACAGCGATTGACGAGAAAGCACGCTACGTGCAGATTCACACGCCGGATGGGCGGCCGGATGTGGAACAACAGATCGAGCATGGCGTGCGATTCCTGCTGGCGCAGTACCAAGTCTTCGGCCACGCCATTCCAGGCATCGTGGAGCCAACGCTCGAGGAATACACGCATCTGGGAGACGCAGCGTCGAAGACAGATGGAAAGATCTACAACGCGAAGCTCGGTCCTTTTGAATCGGACGGCGAGTTTTCCGGAGTGCCCGACGATCGCTGGGCTTTCACAACTCACATAACAGCGCTGAATTACGACGCCGCGTCAGCTCTTGCAGCCGCGAGCCGGGTCCTGCGTGGCTTTGACGATGCGCTGGCGAAGGAGTGTTTGGACACGGCGATTCGCGTTTGGAACGAAGAACACAAAAGCACGCCTGTTGAGTTTCATTCCTTCAACACCACAGGTGGAGACCTGCGGGACGAGGAAACCAAAGCCGCCGTGGAATTGCTTCTGGCCACACAGGGCGGAGATGCCTATCGAAAGCGTTTGCAGGAGTTAGTTCCAGTGATTACAGAACGATTCGCGGTGATCGGATGGGTCGCCGTGCGTGCCATTTCGCTGATGGACGAGCAATTCAAGCAATCCCTGGCCAGCGCGCTTGGTGCTTATCGCATAAAAGTAGATGAGAATCTTTCGAAGAATCCCTACGACGTGCCGATTCCGCTGGGCACTTGGGGCGGGTCCGTGGCAGCTTCGTATTTTGCGGTGCATATGTATTTCCTGCATAAGGCGTTTCCGGAAATCATAGAAACGGAGTACACGCTGCGTGGACTGGATTATGCGTTGGGAGTGCATCCGGTTTCCAACGTGTCGCTGGTGTCGGGTGTCGGCACCCACTCCAAACTGATCGGTTATGGAAACAATCGCGCTGACTACACGTTTATTCCCGGCGGAATGGTTCCCGGAGTGACCGTAATCGCGCCGGATTTTCCAGAACTCAGCGATGCCTGGCCCTTTCTCTGGTATGAAAACGAATACGTTCTGGATGCTGCAACGTCGTTCATTCTCACGGCCAACGCTGCGGACGCCGTCGCAAAATAACATTCCCGGACACTTCCCAGTAGTCTTCAAATACTTTGCATGTGGAAGGGATCCTGGAGGATTGGCTTCGCGAATTTGTTGCGCTCCAAGTTGACGATTCGGAGAGTCCGTGAATTGCAGGGTCCTGCACCCTCATTCCCTGTGCAATTACGCCGGCACCCAATTCGTGCGCTCGCAGAATGTGGGGGGCTCATATGTTTGCCCTCTTGCGAGGCGGCGTTCTTCCCGTCTGCTGGTCCACAGGAGAATCGGTCCCAAAGACCGCGCGCTGAATCGCGCCGTGAAGCCGAACTCCTTCTCAACTTCGACGCGCAGGGCTTTAATTCGCGCGCTCACCGTCTCGCTGGCTTCGCGCAACTGACGTTCCATGGCCCACAACGAGGCGCTGTAGCCGCTGCGCAGTTTGCTCATTTCCCGCGCAAAGCGCTCGCGAACGCGCGGATCGGGATAATCCCGATAGCGTCTCCAGCCCCCCAGCAACGTGCGGCACATGCGGTAGAGACTCGGGCCATTCTGCTCGAAATCGCGCAGGAACGCCCAGTCCAGGAGGCGCTTGGATTCCTCCCGGGAAATCGCCGCATGTCGAAAATTGAATCGATCCTGCCCGTGAATATCGGCCAGGTCCACATCGAGTAGCCGCCCCTCCTGCTTCATCTCCGAATACAAGGGAGTGCCGGGAACCGGCGTGTACAGCATAAACTGGTGAAAATCCACGTCGTGGCTAACGGCGCGCTCGATTTCGTCCTGAATGTTCTCCGGGGTGTGATGTTCCAATCCGATGATGGTCGAGCCTTGCACGCGAATGCCGTGGCTGCGCAATTCGCGCGTCAACTCGAGCGTGTCCGCTCCCTGCAATTTGCTGTAGCTGGATTGCGCAGACTCCAACCCCATCCAGATCCACGATACGCCGAGCTCGACGAGGTCTTTCATTGAATATTTGCGGATCGCGTTGGCCGACGCAAACACCGCCATGCCCCAGGCCTTTCTCGCTCGTTTCATACGTTCCAGCAAGCGCATGGCCCGCTGCCGATGCAGCAGAAAATTCTCGTCCATGATGAAGAACGTCTGCACCTTCATCGAAGATTCGAAACCCTCCATCAACTCGAACAGTTCGTCCCCTGTTTCGTAAAAATTGTGGAAGTGGCCCTTGCCTCCAAAAAATGAGGAAGTTGTGCAGAAGTTGCAGCCCATCGGGCAACCCACGGACGGAATCACCGTGGCTGCCGTGGAGCCCCGGCGTTCCGGCAAGGTCATCCCGAGAGAGCGCGTTTTCAGTCCGGAGACAATTTCGGGGTGACGGACCGGCGCGTTTTCGTCATCACCGAGATAACGCCGCATCCACGCGATGCCCTCGCCGCGAACAAAATGATCGGCATCCACAAGCTTCTCGATCCCCGGAATCGCGGTGACGTGTCCCCCGACAACAATCACCGAGTGCGGCGATCGTTCGCGCACCAACCGGCACATCTCCCTGACTTTGCCCACGTTCACGATAATGGAGGAGATGCCGACGATATCGTAGTGGTGCGAAGCGAGTTCTTTGGCAAAGGCCGCTCGGGTGGGAAAATCGAGCAGCGTGCACGGCGCCGAGATGTTCTCCTGGATCATCATGATGCCCCACGAACGGTGGAACATCCGCAAAGAAAACGCGCCTTGTGCCCGTGTTACCTGGTTGTGGTACAACTCCATCGGGTTGATGACGCGGCTGCCGAATTGGTCGTCCTGCGCATACGGGCCGAATACAGAACTGAGCAATACTCGAGCACATCTGCCCTTGGGGTGTTTTCCTGCTGTCAGTAACATTTCCAGGTCTCTCCCAAAACTCCCATTTTTAGCACACAAGACGCAGAGACTTCTGTGACGAGCAAACATCGACTCTTGCGCGGGCCTTGCGGGAAACGCGTCGTCAGCTACGCTCGCCGCGCTGACTGGCGACACGAGGATTGACGCGGTCGCTGATCCACGGCTCTACAGGGTATTCGCGCAGGTCGCCCGCCGGAAGACGCAGTTAATGTTATGTTTAGGTCGGCTAGGGGAAAATTGAAGGTTGGGTAAGCCCGTGAACTACACTGCCCTCTTACGTTCAGCAATGGTGGCATTGCTGCGCAACAAGTTGCGCAGCCTGCTGACGGTGCTCGGCATTTCCATCGGCATCGCCGCCGTCATCTGTGTCGTCGCTATCGGCAAAGCCGGTCAAGCCCGCGTCGAACAGCACCTCAATAACCTGGGGGACAATTTCGTCTGGATCGAAGCCGGTGGACGCGCCGTCAACGGAGTTCGCACTGGCACTCACGACACGAAAACCCTTGTTGAAGCCGACGCCGTCGCCATCAAGAACCAGGTTTCCCTTATCAAGAGCGTGTCGCCCAACGTCGATGACCCCGTCCAGGTCGTCTATGCCAACCAGAACTGGCATACCGTCTATCGTGGGGTGTCTCCGGAATTCTTCGACATCAAACGCTGGTTCGTCGATCAAGGTGCCATTTTTTCGCAGGACGACGTCGATCGCGCCGCCGATGTCTGTGTCATTGGCCGCACGGTGCGCTATCAGCTCTTCGGCGCAGAGGATGGTGTCGGTAAGGTCATTCGCGTGAACAATCTTCCCTGCAAAGTCGTGGCGACTCTACTCCCCAAGGGTCTCTCGCTCTCCGGCCAGGATCAGGACGACGTAGTCATCATCCCTTACACCACGGCGCAGAAGAAGCTCAAGGGCATTACTTGGCTGGACGACATTCTTTGCTCCGCCGTCTCTCAAGACGCCGTCAAGACGGCCGGGCAGGAGGCCGCTGCCGTGCTCCGCGATCGCCACCACCTTCGCCCGGAAGAGGAAGACGACTTCAACATCCGCAACCCCGAAGACATCATCCAGGCGCAAATTGAAGCAAGCAAAACGCTCACCATCCTGCTTATTGCCATCGCCTCCGTTTCCCTTATCGTCGGTGGTATCGGCATCATGAACGTCATGCTCGTTTCCGTCACCGAACGCACACGTGAAATTGGAGTCCGCGTTTCTGTTGGAGCGACAGAAGAATCCATTCAGCTGCAATTCCTCGGCGAATCGGTCGCGCTCAGCCTGGTGGGAGGCGCGGTGGGTGTGCTTCTCGGCATTGTTGGGTCTTATCTCGTCGGGCAGACCCTGAAATGGCCCATCGAACTGTCGGTCGAAGCCGTCCTCATCGCCGCACTTTTTTCCATTGCGGTTGGCGTTTTCTTCGGCTATTACCCGGCGCGGAAGGCTTCTCTGCTGGATCCCATTGAAGCGCTGCGCTACGAATGATGAGAAGGAATATTCGTTGAACCAGGAATCGCGATCATGAAGCCCAAGCCCAAGTGGCTGGTCATTGCGGCGGTAGTCATTGTCGCCATAGTTCTCGGATATTTCCGATTTGCTGGCAGCGCTCAAATCCAGAATTTCACAGCAAAGGTCGAGCGGGGCCCCGTCGATGATGTTGTGGAAGCTACAGGAACGATCAATCCCATGGTCACAGTGTTAGTGGGCTCCCAGGTTTCCGGCACGATTGCCGAACTCCGTGCCGACTTTAACTCACGCGTGCATAAAGGTGATGTTGTCGCGATCATCGATCCGGCGCTCTTCAAGGGGGCGCTCATGGAAGCGAAGTCCGACCTCGCGAACTCCCAAGCGAATCTTGTGGCTGCTCGCGCCAATCTCGAAAAACTCAACGCTGCTCTTGTCCAGACCAAAGCCGACTATGACCGAGCCGTCGGCCTCAACAAGGGTGGTGTCCTGAGCCAGCAACAACTCGACATCGCCAAGTCAAATTTTGATTCTGCCAATGCCGCTGTCAATGCCGCCGTTGCTAACATCACCCAAGCGGAAGCTCAGGTTCAACAGAAAGAAGCCGCCGTCAGTGTGGCCCAAACAAATCTCGACTACACGATTATCCGATCACCCATTGATGGCACGGTCGTCGCTCGAAACGTGGATCTCGGCCAAACCGTGGCTGCCTCTTTCTCCGCTCCCACTATCTTCACCATCGCCAAAGACCTTAAGACCATGTGGGTGTATACGAAGACGGACGAATCGGATGTAGGTAGCGTTCCCATCGGCAAGCCAGTGACCTTCAAAGTGGATGCTTTTCCCAAGGAAACTTTTCATGGTCTCGTGAAGCAGGTCCGCATGAATCCCACTATGGTTCAGAGCGTCGTCACGTATGACACCATCATCGAATTCGCGAATCCCGACGTCAAACTCCTCCCCGGCATGACCGCTTATGTGACCATCCCTCTCGCCTCGGTTGAGAACGTCCTCAAAATCCCCAACACCGCACTCCGGTACAAGCCGCCTTATGCGCCGGAAGAAATCCTCGCCATCTACAAACAGTACGGAATAGATGGTGCTGAGCGCGTTCAGGCGTCTTCGGATTCCGCGGCAGCTGCCGCCGCCACCGCGCAATCCGCGCCGAACGGCACTCCACCGCAGCCTGCAACTCGACCCAAAGCGGACGCAGCGGTCGTGTGGAAGCTGCACCCTGACAATTCCATGGAGCCGGTTAAAGTCTCGCTCGGGATCACCGATCATGCCTACACGCAAGTAACGAGTGTCCTGAAAGGTCAGCTGAACGAAGGAGACGAACTCATCATCCGCTCGACGGTTCCCAAGAACCTGACTCCCGGCACTTTGCATCGATAAGCATATGGCTACCGCGGATCAACTCGACTCTGCCGCTACTCTCGGCGGGTCCGCCGCGGTCATAAGCGCGGTCGATCTCCATAAATACTATGACCTCGGTGGCGCTCGCGTTCACGCGCTCCGTGGTGTGAGCCTGGAGATTCATCGGGGTGAATTCGTCGCCATCATGGGCGCATCGGGCAGCGGGAAGTCTACTTTCATGAACCTACTCGGGTGCCTTGACCGTCCGACGTCCGGTCAATACTTCCTGGAGGGCGTCGATGTCTCGAAGTACGACAAGCGTACTCTCGCCCACATTCGTAATCAGAAGCTCGGTTTTGTTTTTCAGGGGTTCAATCTGCTGGCGCGCACTACGGCGCTTGAGAACACCGAACTCCCAACTCTCTACTCCAGGCTCGATCGCGGTGAATCACAAAAGCGCGCCACAGATGCCCTGGCCATGGTCGGCCTTACAGACCGCATGCATCACTACCCCTCGCAAATGTCGGGTGGCCAGCAGCAGCGGGTAGCCATCGCAAGGGCACTGGTGAACAGTCCGGCCATCCTGCTTGCCGATGAGCCGACGGGAAACCTCGACAGCCGGACCTCGGTTGAAATCATGGAGATCTTTCAGGGTCTCAACGACAACGGCCTGACGATTGTTCTAGTCACGCACGAACAGGACATCGCGCAATTTGCTAAACGCGTCCTCATTTTTCGAGATGGAAAGATTCGCAGCGATTATCCTGTCGCGAAGCGGCCCAGAGCTGCCGAAGTTCTGCGGACAATGCCCACACTCGAAGACTAATAATGGGAGGTTTGCAACAACCATGAAGGTGAGTCCGGCCATACGCTTGCTAATGTTGCTGGTCCTGTCGGCCACAGCAATGAGGACTCAAACCAAAAAACCTCTAAAACTCGAACAAACAATTGAGCTGTCGAACGGGGAGGGTGTCGATGCGGCGGGCCAGGAAGGAATCCAACCCACTGGAAATAAAGAACTGGCGGAGGGGGATTCGAACCCCCGGTAGGAGTTTTAGCCCCTACAACGGTTTAGCAAGTTGACGTCCCAGCGCCTGTTGTTTGGATTCAGTGATTTACAAAGGGTGAAGAGCTGGTTTTCAGATGGAATCAGCGATTTTCGGGAACAACTGCCCCCAAACTGTTCCCCAGCTGGGGCCACTTTTTCGACGATCCGTCTACTCAAAGTGACCGGTGGTAGTGTGCCGCTACTGCTGGTCACGCAGGTGCTAAATCAATGGCAGCAATCAGCAGCCTCGAGAACTGTTCTCTCTCACAGGGCAGGGTTGTCCGCGGGCACATTAAAGTTGGCTTCCTGGAACGGCTTATCGGCGCAGCTGAGCAGGCAAACAATCGTTATGTCGGGGACCTTCTCTCGAAATAGCGAAACAAGTGCCTGGCGTTCCTCTCGCGAGGCACCATGGCCGATCACGACATCCATTCGTTGGCCGCGATAGAAAACAGGGACATTTTTCGGCAGATACGTGTTCAAATCCACGGCGCGGTGCAAAATGCTGCACGGAGGCGACCGATCCGCCTCGCAGCCACAAGCACGTTCCGTTTCGTCGAACCGTGCTAGAGTTCGCCATATGAAGCCCGAGATCGAGCGAGTGGTCGCACTCGTCCAACGCAAAGACCAGACGTCGCTGGAAGAGGCGCTCGCCCTCCTGCAAAACACTGTTTTTTCTTTCAGCATGAAAGTCTGCGGGCAGCGTCAAGATGCAGAAGACACGATGCAGGAGGTCCTGCTGAGATCCGGGCCCAGTCTGCCAAAGTTCGACAACCCCAGAGCATTAATGGTTTGGCTGTACAAGGTGGCGAAGAGCCGCTGCCTGATGAGCCGCCGCAAAAGTAAATTCGCTCCGAGGGAAGCGCTATCCCTAGAGCAATTGATGCCCGACCGGAACGCGTTGCGGAGTCTTTCCGAGGCCGCCAAAGTTACACCCGAATCCGCGTTTCTGCGCCGCGAGAATGCCAAGCGCCTCCGCGAAGCCGTGCAACAGCTGCCACCGGAATACCGCTTGATTCTCGTGCTGCACGACATGGAAGAGCTGTCGGACACGGATATAGCGGAAATTACCGGACTCCGTCCTGGCACCATTCGCGTTCGCCTCCATCGGGCTCGGCTCTTTGTGCGCAAGGAATTGGCTAAACAGGACAAGCGAAAGGTCCCGGAGAAATCATCGAGCAGTTCAGCACGGACGCATGGCGAACCAGGGCGGGGACGATGTAAGGAAATGTTCGCTGAGCTTTCCAACTACCTCGATGATGAGTTGGACGATTCTCTCTGCGAGGAACTCGAGAAGCACATGGAGGGCTGTGAGCCCTGCCAGGCATTTCTGTCGAGCCTCGAATCGTCGATCCAACAGTGCAGAATGAGCCCCGATGTAGCCCCCGACCCCCGCTTCGCTGCCAGGCTGAGACGCGAGGTGCTGGCCCAATTCCAAGAAGTAATGAAGAAGGTTGCCGAGCGCCCAGAACGATGACATAACGCCCGCGTGATCGCTCTCACCTGCGGCTTCCGGCTTTTTCCCTGTAACAAAATCCCCGCGATTGCATTCATTCGTACGCCCGATGTGACGGGTGGAAGAGGAGCTACGAATGATCAGCGCCAAGGTTCAATTAAATCAACCTCTTAGACAGGAACGGCAATTTGCCGCAACTACTGGTAGCGATCACCACCTTCTGCTGGACGATGCCGCGGGAGGTACCGGGCCGAAGCCGATTGAATTGCTGGCGGTGGGGCTGGCGGGCTGCACAGCATTCGACGTGATTACGGTTCTACGGCAGAAGTATCACCAGAGGATCACGGGATACGAAGTCCGCGTGGAAGCGGATCAAGCAGAACGTCCACCGCAGGTGTTTACCGATGTGCGCGTTCATCACGTGGTGCGGGGCTATGAAATTGAGGCCACAGCACTGCAGGAGGCCATCCGCCTCTCGGAAGAGAAGTACTGCTCGGTCGGCGCGATGATCAAGCACACGGCCAATCTCCATACGACCTACGAAATTGCGGAGGAAGTGATTCCTTGGCTTGTCCCCAGTTCTGCTTCCATCCACGACTAACGAGGCATACATGGGAACCCTCGCCAAACGGTGGAGTTGGGTGGTCGCGTTAGGCGCTTGTGCTGCGCTCCTCGGCGCGATGCAGCTACCTGCCCAACAAGCGCCCGCGTCTTCGCCGCTTTCACTGCAGCAGGCTGTCCGGATCGCATTGGAGAAAAACCCTGCCCGCAAAGTGGCGCTCGCCGAAACGAGGGTGGCGGCTGCGGACGTTCGCGAAGCAAAGTCGGTATTGTTTCCGCATATCAGTTTTGTTGAGACCGCCATGCGCGGCAACGATCCTGTTTATGTCTTTGGCAGCAAGCTGCGGCAGCAACGCTTCACCTCAGCGGATTTCGCGCTGAACGTCCTGAACACGCCGGCGCCGTACGGTAATTTCAGCACCCGATTCGCCGGGAACTGGGTCTTGTTCGACTCGTTCGCAAATATGCGCGAAGTCAATCGCGCCGAACGCATGAGGGAAGCCGCCGGCAATCAACTCGAACGCGCAGACCAGGAACTTATTTATCGCGTCATTGATTCGTACTGCCACGTTCTGCTTGCCAAGAAACAATGGGAGGTCAGCCAGCAAGCCATGAAAACGGCTGAGGCAATTCTTTCCCGCAGCAAAGACCGGTTCGAGAGTGGCGTCGTTGTCGAGTCTGACTACCTAAGTGCCCAGGTGCGGGCGGCCTCGCGGAAACAGGAGCTTATCGAAGCGCAGAATGCGCTCTCCTTGGCGCGCGCGCAGCTGAACGCCACTCTGGGTGTCGGGATGGCAACTGACTTCGAGCCGACTGACGCGCTGGTCGAGAGGCAATTGCCGGCGATGTCGCTCGAAGACGTCGAACACAAAGCCGTAGACGCGCGTCCCGATCTGAAGCGTGTTCGTTCCGTGGAAATGGCTCAGAAGCAGAATGTGGCCATCGCGAAATCTGCTTTTGGGCCGCGAGTGAATGGGTTCGGCAGCTGGCAAGCCGACAATCCGAACTTCGTCTCCGGTGGCGGCGGGAACAATTGGATGGCCGGAATTGAGATTCAGATGGACTTGTTTCAGGGCGGAGCGAAACGCGCACAGCTTGCGCATGAGAAAGCCGTACAGGAAAAGGTTGTGGCCGCGAAGGAAATGGCCACTGACGCCGTGCGTCTCGAAGTACGTCGGGCGTACTACGACCTCGATGCCGCGGGCCAGCAACTCGACGTGGCACATGCGGCGATTTCAGAATCGCAAGAAAGCCTGCGCATCAATCAGAACCGCTACGAGTCCGGGTTGTCGACCATCACGGACTTGCTCGCTTCGGAAGATGCGGCACGGCGAACCCAGATCGAGTACTGGGGGGCGCTCTATCGGTATTACACCAGCTACGCGAGTTTGGAACTCGCAAGCGGAGTTTTGGATTCTGAGTCCGCAGTGGTGACGCCATGAAGCAACGAACAATGAAATCGAGTGCCACGAAGGTCGCGATGCTGGGAGTGTTTGCCTTTCTCATCGGATGCTCCAATCAGCGGCCCACTCCCGCGGCAAAGCCTGAACCGTTAACCGGCGTAGCCCTCGTCGTGGCACAGAAGGTGAACGTTCCGGACGGGGTAGAAGCTGTCGGCACAGTACGAGCCGCACAAACGAGTCAGGTTGCTGGCCAAATGATGGGTACGATTGTCGAAATTCGCGTCCACGAGGGCGATCGCGTGGAAGTTGGCCAGGTGCTTGCTACCATCGACGATTCCCAACCCCGCGCCTCGGTCGAGCAACGAACCGCCGCCACCCTCGCTGCGCAAAAGGAACAGACGGCTGCGGATACGGAATTTGCCCTCGCCGATTCGACCTTCAAGCGCTATCAGCAGCTTTTCGACAAGAAATCCGTTAGCCCGCAAGAGTTTGATGAGATGAAGGCCCGGCGCACTTCGGCCGAGGCCCGGCGCGAAATGGCTGTGGCTGAACAAGCTCAAGCCGAAGCGGCGTTAACGCAAGCGCGCAACTCGCTGAGCTACACGCGGATTCGCGCGCCTTTTGCAGGCGTGATTACCGAAAAGAAAGCCGATGTGGGAACGATGGCCACTCCCGGCTTGCCTCTTTTCACGGTTGAGGACACGCGACGCTATCGGCTCGAAGCCACCGTTGATGAAAGGGACATTTCGATTGTTCGTGTGGGCCAAAGAGTCCCTGTGACTCTTGACGCGTTCGGCGGCGTCGAATTCCAGGGGAAAGTCGCCCAGATTGTTCCCGCGGCCGACCCGGCGAGCCGCACCTTCGTCGTGAAAATCGAACTGCCGGTCGATCCTCGCCAGCGCTCCGGTCTGTTTGGGAGAGCCCGGATTTCGCGGGGCGAACGTACCGCACTTTTGGTCCCCCGCAGTGCAATTGTCGAGCGCGGCCAACTGCAGGGCGTCTACCTCGTCGATTCCGTAGGGGAAGTCAGTCTGTCCTATATCACGCTCGGTCAAACGCTAGGTGCGCAGGTCGAAGTGCTCTCAGGCCTGCGGGAAGGTGAAAGACTTGTGGCCGCGCCCGGCGAACGTGAATTGGCTGGCAAGCAAGTAGCGGCAGTGAAGCCATGAGCGAAACGATCCAAAAACCCGAAGCAAGACCTCCCAGCAAAGGGCTGGCAGGTCGCGTGGCCCATGCCTTCATTCAATCCAAGTTGACGCCTCTGGCCATCGTCGCAGCGCTCCTGCTCGGTGCGTTCAGCATTCTGCAAACGCCCCGCGAAGAGGAGCCGCAGATCGTTGTACCCATGCTCGACGTGTTCGTGCAAATGCCTGGCGCATCCGCCGAAGAGGTAGCACAGCGTGTGACCATGCCGATGGAAAAACTCCTGCGCGAGATTCCCCGGGTCGAGTACATCTACTCGATTAGCCATCCGGGTCTCAGCGTGGTGATCGTGCGCTTCTACGTCGGCACAAAAGAAGAAGACGCGATCGTCAAGACGTACAACAAGCTTTATTCCAATTTCGACCGCATTCCTCAGGGGGTGTCCCCTCCGCTTATCAAGTCACGCTCCATCGATGACGTTCCGATCCTTGCGCTGACCTTGTGGGGTAAGAATCACGACGCCTACCAATTGCGGAAGATCGCCGCAGAACTCGAGCAGACCCTCAAGAGCCTGGACGATGTGTCTGAAACAACCATCATCGGCGGACAGACCCGTCAAGTCCGTGTCGTGTTGGACACGCAGCGTCTAGCCGCGTATGGGCTCAGCCCTCCCTCCATCATCGGGCTTTTGCAAGGCGCCAATTCACGGAGTCTTGCGGGAGGCTTTGCCCGCAACAACCAGGAATTTCAGGTTGAGGCCGGAAACTTTTTAACGCGCGCTGACCAACTCGGGCAGGTTGTGGTGGGCGTTCACGATGGAAAACCCGTGTACCTCCGCGACGTTGCTGAGAAAATCGAGGACGGCCCGGCGGAGCCTGATAACTATGTGTTGTTCGCCACCGCGAAGGGCGCAAGCGGCAGTGCCGTGAACGCAGAATACTCGGCAGTGACCATTACCGTGGCCAAACGGAAAGGCGCAAATGCAACCAGAATCGCGCAGCGCGCCTTGGCCAAGATCGACTCGCTCCGCGGGCAGATGTTGCCTAAAGACCTCAGCGTCACGGTGACCCGCAACTATGGCGAAACCGCCAAAGACAAATCGGACGAGCTGCTGAAGCATTTGTTCCTGGCCACTCTTTCGGTTACGTTGCTCCTCGCCCTTACGCTGGGTTGGCGCGAATCCGGCGTGGTGCTGCTGGCGATACCAGTGACTCTCGCGCTGACCTTGGCGATTTTTTATTTCTACGGTTACACACTGAACCGCGTCACGCTGTTTGCATTGATTTTCTCCGTCGGCATCCTGGTGGACGACGCCATCGTGGTTGTCGAAAACGTCGTGCGGCACTTCCGGTTGCCCGAAAATCGCGGCCGCTCGCTTGCTGATGTCGCGGTAGAAGCCGTGAACGAGGTGGGCAATCCCACAATTTTGGCAACCTTCGCAGTAATCGCTGCCATTTTGCCCATGGCTTCCGTGCGCGGATTAATGGGTCCATATATGCGTCCCATTCCGGTGGGAGCCTCGGCGGCGATGGTGTTTTCGCTGATCGTCGCGTTTGTGGTTTCCCCTTGGGCTGCGCTTCGACTGCTGCGCCACTATGCCGACCGCACAGATGGTGGCCATGAAGCAGAAGGCTGGGCCACTCGCTTATATCGCCGTGTGATGAATCCCCTTGTTCACAAAGCGCGTCTGCGCTGGACGTTTCTTGGTGGAGTGATTGTTTTGCTCTTGGCCACGGTCGCGTTCATCCCGCTCAAGTGGGTGCAAGTAAAAATGCTCCCCTTCGATAACAAGAGCGAATTCCAGGTGATCATCGACATGCCGGACGGCACGCCGCTCGAACAAACCACGCGCGTGGCCCAGGCTCTCGGGAATTATTTGGGCCGCCAGCCGGAGGTCACAAATTATCAGATTTACGCCGGTACCTCAGGACCCTACAACTTCAACGGACTTGTCCGACACTATTTCCTCCGCCGCCAGCCGAACCAGGCCGACATTCACGTCAACCTGCTCGACCGTCACCAACGCAAAGCACAGAGCCACGAGATTGCACGGAGATTTCGGCCCGAGCTGGACAAAATCGCCGCGCCATACGGCGCGCGAATCAAGGTTGCCGAGGTTCCCCCGGGCCCTCCGGTGCTCGAAACGCTTGTCGCGGAGGTCTACGGTCCGAACTACAAAGGCCAAGTCGAACTTGCAGCCAAGATCAAGAAGACTCTTCAGCAAACGCCGGGCGTTGTGGATGTCGACTGGTACGTAGAGGATCCGCAAACGAAATACGAGATGAATGTCGATCTCGATAAGGCCGCGCTGCATGGCATTTCCGCGGCCGACGTCACAAGAACGGTGCAAATCGGACTGAGTGGCGGGTCAGCAGGGTTGGTGCATGATCCACATTCCCGCGAAGACGTGCCCATTCAAGTCCGCCTCTCGCGGCCCGACCGCTCGGGCATCGATGATCTCGGAAACTTGAAATTGCCGGGACCCTCTGGCGAACAGGTTTCCCTGCGCGAGCTGACTTCCATCCGCCAGACGACCATCGATACCAGCGTTTATCGCAAAAACCTGAGGCCTGTCGTCTACGTTACTGGCGACGTGGCGGGTGAAGTGGAAAGTCCGGTCTACGCCATCTTCCATGCCAAAAAAGCCATCGACGAAATTCAACTCCCGGATGGCTATCAAGTGAAGCAATACTCCGGCACGGAGCTGCCGCAGAGCACCGATCGTTATTCAATGAAGTGGGATGGCGAGTGGCACATCACTGTCGAGGTGTTTCGCGATTTGGGGCTCGCATTCGCAGCGGTGCTGGTATTGATCTACGTGCTCGTGGTGGGCTGGTTCCGCTCGTTCAAAACGCCGCTCGTCATCATGGCCCCGATTCCCTTGACGCTCGTCGGCATCCTGCCGGGTCACGCATTGATGGGAGCGTTTTTTACCGCTACTTCGATGATTGGCTTTATTGCGGGAGCCGGAATCATCGTGCGGAATTCCATCATTCTCGTCGATTTCATCGAGCTGCGCCGTTCGCGTGGCTTTTCGCTGGAAGAAGCGGTGGTGGATGCCGGCGCGGTCCGCTTTCGTCCCATGCTGCTCACTGCGGCGGCCGTAGTTGTGGGCGCTAGCGTGATTCTCTTCGATCCCATTTTCCAGGGGCTGGCCATCTCGCTGATGGCTGGCGAAGTTGCTTCAACGGTCCTCTCCCGAATGGCGGTTCCGGTTCTTTACTACATCAGTCAACGCGGCAGTCGGGAAGCGCTCGCTCCTGATCACGACACTGTCCTGACCGCGGCGGATTAACGGAGGCATAGGGTGAATATAGAACGTTGGCTTAGATTGATCGCAGGGGCTTTTGTGCTCCTGTCCGTTGTGCTCGGCTATTACGTGAGCCCGTATTGGTTGCTTTTCACGGGATTCGTGGGTTTGAACCTGTTCCAATCTGCCTTCACGAACTGGTGCCCGATGATGACCATCCTGCGAAAGGCTGGCGTGAAGGGCTAGCCGGGTACCTGCTTGGAAGGCACTGGGACGAACGGTCTCAAACACCCTTAGAATTCAGGGCGCAGCGGTTGCGCAGACTACTGCTGAGAGAAGCTCCAAAACCGACAACGGTTTTTCGAACCGTTGCATTGCCACGGTTTTCAAGCTCCGTTCAAACGAGCAGGACCAGCAGTTTGAAAAACCGTTGTAGCAAGATCGTTTTCGCGTTCCTTGAGTGGATCAAGCCCTTTTTGCTCGGGTATAACCGCTGTTGTTCGGAACGAGTTCCGCACAGTTGTTCCCCAAACTGTTCCCCAACTGCCGTTCGAATCGGTAGAAAAAGGACCAGAGTTGGAGGACACGGGTGCACGTAAGATCTTTTCGCTGGAAGCAGTTAGGGAAAATCTGGCGGAGAGGGGGGGATTCGAACCCCCGGTACAGGTTTTGGCCCGTACAACGGTTTAGCAAAGGAAGCCGTCTCAGAGCCTGTTGTTTGGAATGTTTGATTTAGAGTGGGTGAGAATTGGGTTTTCGGGGGAAATCGACCGTGTTCGGGGCGAGTTGTTCCCCAATTGTTCCCCAAATGTCTTTCGTGCTTTGCAAAAGTGTCGACCTTTTCTCGGGACCATATTTATGAAATAATTATCAGTATACGCTGCGATGCTGGCAGCTAAGTCTTTAGGTGGCCATCAGCTTGTCAAAGACGCCATTGTCAACGAAGCGTCTGCTTTCGATTGTCGACAATCGCGCTGTGGTGCGCGCAAGTGAGTTGTACGAGTTTGGTGCTCATCCCGACCAACTGAGGAAAGCTGTAAATCAGGGATTGCTCCACAAGATTGGTCGAGGTCTCTACACTTGCAAGGATTTTACTTTAGACCCCGAACATCAAATCATCCTCGCGTGCACGCGAATACCGCATGGTGTGGTGTGCCTTAAATCGGCACTCGAATGGCACGGCATTCTTCCTCCTGATTCTCGTCAGATTTGGATGGCTCTAAATGGCAGAGCGAAGAAACCCGTCGTTGACGGCTTGAAGTTGCGCTTCGTCCGCTTCTCCGGCGATGCATTCACACAGGGAGTCGTCAATACGAAAATCGATGGCGTGCCGGTGCGAATCTACAGCGCGGCCAAGACTATTGCTGACTGCCTCAAATACCGAAGAAAAATTGGCAAACGGCTTGCCACACGATTATTGACTGAAAGTATCTCAGGAAGGAAATGCAGCGAACAAAGGCTTCGACATTTTGCGAAAATATGCCGTGTCAACAAACTCGTTCGAGTCGCATACTCCTTTGCTAGGATGCCCGCCGCTCCAACGGTCCAGGAAAAAAGTTCATAGTTGACCTCATCGGAATGGGCGACGCTGTCAGCGATGCGCTTTGTATATGATCTTGGACAGACCAACCACGGCCGCAGATAGCGGGCTAAGAATGGGAGCTATCCTGCGACGCTTAGTTGGCGTGGATTTGTCCGAGAATTTCGCTCGCTGTAGTCCGGTCGCCGTGGCTGTGGCTAATCCTTTGAAACAGGACAGTCCGGCTCTTGTCGAGAACGAAGGTTGAAGGATACGCGGTCTCTTCCGGCGCATTCCAACGAACCCCATAAAGATTCGTAACCTTATAATCGGGATCGGTGACCATGATCACATTCGGCGGCAACGCCGCTTGCTTGGCGAGAAATTCCTTGGCGCGTCGATCAAGCTCGACTGGGGGATCTGGATACACCAGAAGGACAGTCGTTTTTACCTTAGCGAATTCGGAAGCGTGAGCGATGAAATCATGCGCCTGTTTTTGGCAGAAGGGACACTGGTAACCCGGATAACCGCGAAGAATTACGAGGACAGTCGTGCCCTTGCTGGTTTCCCCGGACAACTGCACCCTAACACCGTCCAAAGTCGACAGCGTAAAATCAGGTGCGGTTTCCCCTTTGGCTGGCGTTTGCGCATTCGCGTTCCTGCAGCCCATGGCAAAAAGAAGTGCGCAAAATAGCAAAGAAAAGCGACGGAAATGGAATTGCGGTTGTACGAAGTTAGATGACGAAGACCCCACAGCTCTCATTCGGACTCCCACACGGAGAATAACGACAATTGTCGGAGTCTTTCAGGCAGAAAAAGTTACAGACTCCCGCTAGCTGGGGCAGCTTCAGGCCGGCCCTCGCATGGACCTTCTCCTATGCTCTTTCAGGAAAGACAGGGGTAATCCGTATAGCCTCTGGCGTCTCCTCCGTAGAATGTTTGCTGATCCGGTTCATTCAGCGGAGATGCAAGCTGTAGGCGCCTCGGCAGATCGGGATTGGCCAGGAATGCGCGCCCGTAGGCGACGGCGTCGGCATCGCCAGACCGTATTGCCTCCTCCCCCCGTGGTCCGTCGTAACCGCCATTCACGATATAAAAACCCTTCCACAATTTTCTCAAACTTCGCAACAAAGCCCATTCGCTCTCATTGTTTTGCGGACCGTCCTGGGCGGATTCGACCACGTGCAAATAGCCGATTCTGAATTTGTTCATCCGCTCGACTGCCACGCTGAACGTTTCGGTCGGGTTGGCATCCCGCATGTCGTTGAAGGTACCGAGGGGAGAAATACGTACCCCGACCCGACCACGGTCCCAGACGTTTAAGACGACCTCGACGACCTCACTGAGAAACCGCACGCGATTGGCAGCCCTGCCTCCATAGCTGTCAGTGCGGATGTTCGAGTTCGACCGAAGGAACTGGTCAATCAGGTAGCCGTTGGCAGCGTGAATCTCCACGCCATCGAAGCCCGCAGCCTTGGCATTCGAAGCGGCGCGACCATAATCCTCAATCGTGTGTCGGATCTCCGTCAAGTTAAGTGCTCGGGGCTCCGAAACGTCCACAAACCCTGTTTCAACGACCGTCTGAGCGCGCGCCCGAATTGCAGAAGGTGCCACCGGGGATGCGTTTTCCGGCAAAAGGCTGCTGTGTGAGATTCGGCCCACGTGCCAGAGTTGAAGAAAGATTCGCCCGTTCGACCGGTGTACAGCATCGACGACCGGCTTCCATCCGGCGATCTGTTCCTCGGAATGGATGCCTGGAGTGTTGATATAACCCTTGCCCATGGGCGAGATTTGCGTCGCCTCCGTGACAATCAGGCCGGCCGATGCACGCTGGCTGTAGTACGTCGATGCCAACCGACCGGGCACCCCGTCTGGCGTAGCGCGATTGCGGGTCAATGGCGCCATTAAGACACGATTGCCGAGTTTCATGTCGCCGAGAACGATGGGGTCGTAAAGGCTTGTCATGCGGAGGCCCTCTCTGCTCGCAGATCCTTCCAAACGGCAAAGGCGGTGAGCGATGCGAGGAGGAGCACCACAAAGGGAATCACAGGTGGCTTGATACCGAGAGGAAGAACGCTAGCAGGCACCTGAGGCTGCAGATGGACATAGATCGCCGTGCCCATCTGAGCGACGAGGATCGAACACGCGATCAGGAGGAGTTGATCTCTTCTCTTTACGGCCAACGATCTTCGAAGCCATGCCAGCAAAAACAGGCAACCGGTAACCATTTCCGCCAATTTGCCCGCGAGAATCGCCTCGTTCGGCAGGTGACTTTGTTGAATCTGGATTTCAAACCATCCACGGAATGGCTGGAAGAATTTCAGGAAACCAAACATGGACATGAGAACTCCCAGGAACAGCGATAATGCTTTAGTTTGGCCACGAGACATTGTCTTAACCTTCGGCTTGAAACGCCTGATCCAATTCAGTGGGAGAAATGTGATCCAAATAGTTGCTGATCGTCTTGAGAGCGACGCCGATCAGAACCTCAAGGATTTGATCCTTCCTGTACCCTGCGCCGAGGAAGTTCTCGATCGCCTGCATTCCCACATATCCGCGCTTGGAGACCACCTCCTTCGTGAGAACCACGAGTGCGTTGAGCTTCGGGTCGGGTAGCGGCCGGTTGGACCTGACGGCAGAGACGACCTCGGACGGCACATGGAAGGCCTTCAACACCGTGCTGTGAGCCGCGATGCAATATAGGCAGTTGTTTTCAACACTGGCGGCGAGTAGAACGATCGAGCGCTCCACAGGACTCAGGCTCCCCTCCTCAAACACGCCTTCGAGGCCCAAATAGCCCTCAAGCAAAACGGGGGAGTTCGCGAACACTCCAAAGAGGTTCGGAATGAACTTAAATGATTTTTGGATCTTTTCTAGAAGTGGCCGAGACTTCTCCGGGGCGGTTTCCACGCCGAGGGGAAGGAAGAGATTGGTCTGCGTACTCACAACAGGGATTTCCTTTCTCGAAATTTTCAGTAGACAGACATGTCTGTCTACTTTGATTATTATAGACAGACAGGGCTGTCTCGCGTCAACATGAGTTTTATGGGTAAGAGCAAGAAATCCGATCCGCGGGAGAGAATCCTGGAGGTGGCCGACCGACTCTTCTACGCAGACGGCGTACGCGTGACCGGTACCGAGAAGATCATGTCCCTCGCCGAAGTTGCAAAGGCGACCTTCTACCGGCATTTCGAAAGCAAGGATGCCCTTGTACTCGCATACCTCGATAGCCGCGACCGAGCCCTTTGGGACTATCTCGCTCAACCCACGTCCCCAAAGGATCTGCGTGAGGCTCTAATCAAATTCGAACAAATGGCGAACTGGCCCCAAATAATCGGCTGCCCGTTCCTTCGAATCGCATCCGAATACCCGGATATTGACCACCCGTACCATCGCCTGGCGATCAAGCACCAGAACAAAATTGTTGACTATCTAACCGACCTGTTAGAGCCCTTCGCAATCGTCGACAAAAGGACTGCAGCCGCGGCGATACTGAACATCATCGACGGCGCTTTCTCCATTCGAATGCTTTATGGGAATTCGAAGGTGGTTCCGATTCTTTCGCCCGCTGAGGCAGTGCTCAAAGGTTTTCAGAGCGCGCGAACTCGACGCCGCGGATGATTGCGTCGTTATAAGCCGCGGGATGTCAACGGACTTTCAAGTTGAGAAGTCTCAGGCGCTGTTGTTCGGAATCACTGCTTTACGGCGGATAGAAGGACAATTTTTTCGGGAAATGACCGCAGTTCGGCGACAACTGTTCCCCACTTTGCCCAAACATCAGTGAGGAACGGCAGCGGCTTGCTAATTTTTTCTGCCCTGTTTGTACTCACACGCAGCCGCCTTGCACGGCCATTACTACTAGCGTCATGTCGTCCTGTTGTGGCCGGCCATTCGCGAACATTGACACTTGATCCAGAATGTCTTTGATGATTTGCTCTGGCGTCTTGCGGCTGCAGGAGCGCAGTAGGTTTTCGAGCCTTTGCTGTCCCCACTCTTCGCCCTGATCGTTCTCCGTTTCCGTAACTCCGTCGGTGTAAGCAATCAGGAGATCATCAATCTCGAACTGAAAAGTTCCGGAGGCGAATTGCGAATCTGCTGAAATTCCCACGGGCACGCCGGTGGAGTTCAGGTAGAACATTTCGCATGACCCATTCCGGGGACGGACAACGATCGGAGGATTGTGGCCTGCGTTCACGAATCTCAACATCCGAGTGGCTGGCTCGTATTCCGAATAGAAAAGTGATGCGAACAAGTGTGTCGGAGAAGATTCATAAACAAGCCGATTGACATTCTCGATGAGGGTTGAAAGGTGCAAATGCGGATGTAACGCTTGCGCCCTGACGGATGCTTGGAGGCTGGCCATGATCAAGGCTGCACTAATTCCTTTCCCGGATACATCTCCAATTGCGATGCCCCATCGTCCGTCCCGCAAAGAGAAAAAATCGTAATAGTCACCGCCAATCTCGTGAGCCGGCTGGTAGAAAGTGTGGCACGCGATGCAGGGAATGGATAAGCTCTCGGGCGGGAAAAATGCCTGTTGAACATCCTTGGCGCCCGCCAAGTCTCTGCGAATAGCCCGGCGGAATCCGGAATCGGATACGCTTTTCATAAGATGCTCCAGATGACCCTCCAAATGATTCGGCAGTAGAAGCCCGGCTTCTCATTCGCACCCGTTTGCTCAACAGGCTAGGGACCAACACATTCGGCATCACCTCTGAGAGGGGACGCAAACTCCCGTTTGGCGCGACATCACTACTTTAGATCCCTCAGTCTGCCAATGAGCGTGTCTGCCAGCGGTGCCGCTGACGCCGGATTCTGGCCGGTTAAGAGCGCGCCATCCTGAACCACGTTTGGGAGCCAATTCCGCTTCGAACGCGTGAAGTTTGCTCCGTTGGTGACCAATGCACGCTCCAGAGAAAAGAGCAGGTGGCGCGACAAATCGAGTTCATCGTCCTCAGCGTCGGTAAAGCCCGTGACGTTCATCCCCTTCACCAGTTGCTCACCATTGCGCTTTTTCGCGTCCCGCAGAATCGCCGGCGCATGGCAGACCATGGCAATGGGAGTCTTTCTCTCAATCCAGCTCTCAATCGATCGGATGACTTTTGAATTGCTGGCCAGATCCCACAGTTGCCCATAACCGCCGGGGAAAAACACGCCGTCATATCCATTCGTGTCTATTTCGCTAAACTCAAGGGTATTCGCCAGCATCCGTTGCGCTCCCTCGTCAGCGAGAAACTTGCGAGTTTCGTCGGTCATGAATAGATCGTCATAGCTGAATGGATCGATTGGAGCTGCGCCACCACTGGGACTGGCCAGCGTCACGTCGAACCCAGCCTCCTTGAATCTGTAAAACGGCGTCGCAACTTCATCGAACCAGTTGCCCGTCCTCTTGCCGCTTACTCCCATCGTGTCGTGGGATGTCAGCACCATCAATACTCGCGTTTTTGCCATGATAAACTCTCTTTCTGCTAGTTATCTAACTAGCGTTAGGTAGGCTCAGTTTCGCACTTGCCCTTTTTCTTGTCAAGTGCTATCTAACATTAGGTAGGGACGGAGCGACAAACACCGATGAACGACGCCAACAAACGAGAAGAGATCCTCGATGTTTCCGAAGCCATGATCCGCCGCCTCGGCTTCAATGGCTTCAGCACACGCGACGTTGCCAATGCGGTCGGTATCAAGGCCGCCAGTGTGCACTATCATTTCCCGGGGAAGGCGGATCTTGGCGACGCTGTCACCGAACGCTACACCGCTAGATTCCTTCAGAGTTTGGGAGAACCTACCGATTTCGGCGGGGCCGCCAGGACGGCAATCAAGCACTATGTATCGATGTTCCAGCAAGCGCTCATACAGGATGGGAAGCTATGTCTCTGCGCCGTGCTAGGAGCTGAAATCGGTAGTCTCCCCACCAGTGTCGGTGGGAATACGAAGGCTTTTTTTAATAAAAACATTGAATGGTTGACAACCGCGCTAACGGCGGCCGGGTTTAGCGATACAAAAGCAAAGGCCAACGCACTCCATATTATCGCGTCTCTCGAAGGTGCCATGATTGTCAGCAAATCTCTCGGTGAAAATGCTGTTTTTGAAAGCGTGGCTAAGACGTTGGTGAGGTTCGTGGACCGCTAATCGTGAATACGACTCAAGGCTGAAAGGGAGCCGGCCCGCTCAGTTCGTCGCGACCATCCGCGAACTGGGCTCGGTTACTGGTCACAACGCCGTTTCTAGCGAGCTTCCGAGTTGACCCTTGTGAGCAAAACGACGACTTGCCGGCGGTTGGTCGACAATCGCATTTGTTTGATCCCGATTTGCTGCAAAGGCGAGGACATGGGACTTATGCAGTGCCTCTCAGCGATACTGGAGTTCGTAACTTGCGAACCCGGTCAGGGACACAGGCCGTGTAAGAGTGACTCTCGAAAAGGACTGGCGCCAGCCGAAATGCTTGGGGTTCTACTTGGGCAGAACGTATAATTCGGCAGGCCGAGTGTGGACTGTCGAAGTAATTGGCGCAACCGATGAGTATGCTTGAACGCCAAAATCAAGCTCTGTCAGAACTCCTAGCATTTATCGATATGATTCCTGAGATGCTTTGGAGTGCCACGCCTGACGGTGCGGTCGATTGCTGCAATCATGCCTGGCTTGAATTCACGTCCATGACCGCGGAACAAGCCGAGGGCTGGGGATGGGCGGCCGCCATTTATCCTGATGACCGCGATGGTCTAATGCAATGTTGGCGCTCATGTCTGGCTTCGGGCGCACCTTTTGATATGGAAGCGCGAATCCGCCGCTTCGATGGGGCGTATCGCTGGTTCATATTTCGCGCGAATCCGTTGCAGGATGAGTCCGGGAAAATCCTGAGATGGTTCGGAATAAATATCGATATCGAAGATCGCAAGCGAAGAGAGGAAGTGCTGCAGGCGGACGAGCTCTCTTGGCGGCAGATCATCGACAATGTCCCCGGGTTCGTGTACGCATTGAGTGCAACCGGCGAGCCGGAGTTTATCAATCGCCAAACCCTGGAATATTTTGGCAAATCGAAAGAAGAGTTAAAGGACTGGTCCCGCCTGGGTATTGTTCATCCTGATGATCTTCCTCGCGCAATCGACACCCTAACGAAGGCGATCGAGGCGGGAGAGGGGTATGAGATCGAGCATCGTTGTAAACGCGCTGACGGCGTTTACAGATGGTTCCAGGTTCGCGGTTGCCCAGCGCGTAATACGGAAGGAAACATAACGGCCTGGTACTTTCTTATTACTGACATTGATGACCTCAAGCGTGCCGAACAGAAACTGCAGAAAAACGAAGAGGATCTGCGCACAATTCTCGATGCCATTCGTCAAGCGGTCGTGGTGCTGGCGGCAGACGGAACAACACTCTATGCCAATCGGGCGGCCCTTGAGAGCACGGGGCGCACGATGGAAGAGATCAAGAAGAATACTTTCCTCCACTTGGCTAACCACCCGGACGACAGAGCCCGTCTTGGAAGTGAGCGCGAGGCGGGTCTCTCGCGTGGAGATCCATTCGAGCTCGAAGTGCGGTTGCGGCAAAAGAACGGTGAATATCGCTGGCACGCCATTAGGTACAACCCGGTGCGGGACGAGCACGGGGAAGTGACCCGCTGGTACGTTGCCGGAACCGACATCGACGACCAAAAGAAGACGGAAGAGCGGCTCCGCAATGAAAACCTCGTCCTGCGAGAAGAAATCGACCGGACGTCGATGTTTGAGGAAATCATCGGTGCTTCAGGACAAATGAGCCAGGTGCTGAAGCAAGTGGAGAAAGTTGCGCCTTCCGATTCGACGGTTCTGATTACTGGTGAAACTGGGACCGGTAAGGAGTTGATTGCTCGTGCTCTGCATCGCAGATCGAAGCGCTCAACCAGAGCTTTTATTCGGGTCAACTGCGCGGCAATTCCACAATCGCTCATTGCATCGGAGCTTTTCGGACACGAAAGGGGCGCATTTACCGGGGCGCTGCAACGGCGAGTAGGACGGTTTGAGGCGGCTGATGGCGGAACGCTGTTCCTGGATGAAATCGGGGAACTGCCCATGGACACTCAGATCGCGCTATTGCGTGTGCTGCAAGAGCGCGAATTCGAGCGGGTTGGGAGTAATCGTCCGATCGCGATAAACATCCGCGTAATCGCGGCAACCAATCGCGACCTGACGGCTGCCGTCGCTGCCGGAACATTTCGCCAAGATCTCTTTTATCGCTTGAACGTTTTTCCGATCGCCATTCCTCCGCTGCGCGAGCGAGCCGAAGATATTCCCTTGCTAGTGGAATATTTTGTGGGGCGGTTTGCCAAAAGCTCCGGGAAGAGCATCCGGCATATCGGCAAAGATACCTTAGCGATGTTCAGAAAGTACGGCTGGCCTGGGAACATTCGCGAATTGCAAAACGTCGTGGAACGGGCGGTCATCCTCACTGAGACGGACACTTTCTTGGTCGACGAAAGCTGGCTCAAAGCTGCGCCGATTGAATCTTCGCGGCCGAAGGAAGGCCTTTCGGCTCTGGCTGATCGTGAATTGGAGATGATCGAAGCCGCTCTCGCTGAGAGCCACGGCCGCATAGCGGGGCCTACCGGTGCGGCCGCAAAGCTCGGAATCCCACGGCAGACGCTCGAAACAAAGATGAGACGCCTCGGTATCGATAGATACGGGAGAAAGCGTCAAGCAGTTAAGTAGTCTTCTTGAAGACTTCACGCTTGTTCCGAATTCCACTCTGATCCCAAGCCACCAAAGTACTGGATGACTGTCGCCGGTCTTGACGTCGGAATTGATGTGCCCGCCATCTTCTTCGACCTGGGCAACCCAGCTTGCGATGCCCTTTTTCTGCTAAGTCTGCTCGGTCCGCTGTAACTCCGGCATTTTGCCGGAAATGAAGCGAGCTGCGCGTCGACAGACCATTTCGTTTCAGTACCTTGCGATTGGCGCACTGACTGCAGATACAGGAGCGAGTGCCAGTATGAAAAGCAGTCAAGAAAACTGAATAGGAGGAGAATAAATGAGCACCAATATCAAGAGAGCGGCAGTCGTCGCGCTGTTTGCCATTACTACAAGCGCGCAAGCAGCAACCAAACCCCACTCGAAGTCAATTGTAGTGGACTCCCCGGTTGATCTCACTGAGCTAGCGCAGCGCTCGAGTGAGGCTATGTTTCTGTACAGAAACGGAAGAGGGCAGGCGTTTCTATACCTGGAGCAAGACCAAGGAAAGTCTCTCGCGATCCTCGATGTGAGCAACCCAGCGTCCATTAAAGAGGTCGGACGATCTGCTGTTGTAGCCTCGTCCGCCTATGACTTCGTTCAACGTCTCGGTGACTCGGCCGCGCTCATTCGTTACCGTGACCGCTCCGGATTCGCCATCATCAACTTCAAGAAATACAAAAAGCCAGTCCTCACGCCAGCTCCCGAATTAGCTGGTTCGGCTGCGATTCGCGACGTCGGCCAACCGCGAGAAGGCCGAGTACTTCGAGCGACATAGTCCCCAGTCGTCCAGCACACGTATGCCCGAAACTGTGGCGGACAGCTTCCTCGCTCAAGTCCTTGGCCAGGATCCGGACCGCAGGGACTTCGCCCACTCCTTCTGGTGGGCCGCCTTCTATCTGACAGGCGTCTAAGAAAAATATCTCCCTAAAGGATCGCTATCGTTTACTCGTGGACAGATTGCGGCCGATGCCCATTCTCATGGCAAATCTATCTAGTCGCAACGCGGGGTCTTGGCTTGGTC
>Ga0207761_1000001_pt1 | contig 66586 bp, 64 predicted proteins | sample LuqExpMetageno34_FD_187792 | JGI IMG/M metagenome (GOLD analysis project Ga0207761, IMG submission 187792) | Tropical forest soil microbial communities from Luquillo Experimental Forest, Puerto Rico - Sample 34 (SPAdes) | ecosystem: Environmental > Terrestrial > Soil > Tropical forest ... | reverse complement strand
GAGCTTTTCATGACAGACGCGAGGGACCTCACGGTCTGCGCTCCACAAGCTCCAGGGCGTTTAGATTGAGGCTGCGGGATATATTAAGTGCACCGGAGCCGTTTCCTCTTGAGAAGCACGATTTTTTCAGTCGATAGGAAGCGGACTTTTTCAACAGAATCGGCCATGAGCGGAGATAGTAGAGCTTCTCCTTCTGATGCTTGAGGCTCTAACCACGGTGACCTCGTTTCACCATCAGCCTGAAGCGCAGCACCCAAATTCTTCAGCTATCCACAAGAACGCCGGCCGATTACCCCCTCTCCTAGTATACCAAACGTAATCCCACTTATAATTAGGTGGCCGCCACCGGTTCGGGTCGGCGGCCTTCGCTCAGGGGTTCACCAGCAGTTGGCGGAGATTTGGTTTGACCATCGGGTGCTGGATCGTGCGGCGCTTTGACCCGGAACCATGCCACGTACAAGGCGGGCAAGAAAATAAGCGTCAATGCCGTCGCTCCCGCCAGACCGCCGATGATCGCAAATGCCATTGGCCCCCAGAAAACCGTTGGGGCGATCGGGATCATCCCGAGGATGGCGGCGGATGCTGTGAGCAGGATCGGCCGGGTACGGTGGATCGCAGCCGTAACCACTGCGTCCCACGTGTTCATGCCGGCGGCCCTCTCGTTCTCGATCTGGTCGATCAAGATGACCGAGTTGCGCGCGATCATGCCGGTCAGCGCCAACACGCCAAGGATCGCGACGAAACCGAGCGGCGCCTGCACCACGAGCAGCGCCGCGACCACGCCGATGATCCCGAGTGGTGCAACGCTCAACACCAGGAACACGCGCTGAAAGCTCTGCAGCTGGAACATCAGGATGGTCAGCACGATGAGCAGCATGGCCGGGACGACGGCGAGCACCGAATCCTTCGCTTTCGCGCTCTCTTCGACCGAACCGCCGGTCTCGATACGGTAGCCGCTCGGGAAAGTCACCGCGAGCTTGTCAATCTTGGGCTGCACCGCCTTGACCGCCGTCGCCGGCAGCACACCCGGCATGACATCGGCCTGCACCGTCAGGGTAGGCACGCGATTGCGACGCCAGACGATCGGATATTCCTGGGTGTAATCGAAGCTGGCGATCTGTCGAAGCGGGACCACGCGACCGCCGGGCAGCGATATCTGTAGGGACCGAAGCGATTCGATCGAATTGCCCTGCGACCGTTCGGCGCGCGCGACGACGTCGATCAGATAAATACTGTCGCGCACCTGCGTCACCGTCGTCCCGGTCACAACGGCGTTGAGCGCAGTGGCCACGGCCGCGGAACTGATCCCGAGCTGTCTCGCTTGGTCCTGGTCGACGCGGATGCGCATGACGCGTGCCTCTTCGACCCAGTCGAAGTTGACGTTACGCAGGCCAGTTGTTGAACCCAACAGATTGGCGACGTCGAGAGCGATCGAACTCACGCGAGCAAGGTCTGGTCCGCTGACGCGGTACTTCACGGGCCAGCCAACCGGCGGCCCGAGCTCCAGCGGATAGACGCGCGCCACCACCTCAGGCAACCGCGTCGCCAACGTTTTTTCCAGTCGGGCACGCACCCGCTCGCGCTCCTTCAAGCCCTTCGTCACCACGACAGCCTGGGCGAAGAAGGGATTGGGCAAGGCGACGTCGAGCGGCAGATAGAAGCGGATTGCGCCCTGGCCGACATAGGTCGAGGAGCGCTCGACATCCGGGTCGGCGGCAATGATCTCGTCGAACTGCTTCACGACGTCACGCGTCGACAGGATCGATGCGTTGTCCTGCAGCTTCAAATCCACCAGCAGCTCGGCACGGTCGGACGACGGAAAGAACTGCTCGGGAACGAGACGCGTGCCAGCCAGTGCCGCCGCGAACAGGATTACCGTTGCACCAATGGTGATCCACCTGGCCCGCATCGCCGCAAGCAGCACCCGCTTGAACAGGCGCATCGGCGCGCCGAGTGTCTCAGCATGTGGATGCTTGGGCGGGCGCAAGAGCGTCAGACCGACTACCGGTGCAAAAAGACCGGACACGACCCAAGAGGCCAGCAGGGCCATTGCGACGACGGCGAAAAGGGAGAACGTGTATTCGCCTGCATCGCTGCGCGCGAATCCGACCGGCACAAACCCCGCAATGGTAACCAGCGTCCCGGTGAGCCGCGGCATGGCGGTCGAGGCATAGGCAAACTCGGCCGCCTTGCGCTTGTCTTCGCCCCGCTCGAGGCGGCTGACCATGCTTTCGATGGTAATCATCGCGTCGTCGACCAACAGGCCGAGCGCGATGATGAGAGCTCCCAGCGAAATGCGCTGAAGGTCAATTCCGAAGCCCTGCATGGCCGCAAATACGGCGGCCAAGACTAACGGAATCGAGACGATGACGACGGAACCGGCTCGAAACCCGAGACTTACGACGCTAACCACCAGCACGATGGCAATCGCCTCCCATAGCGCTTCCATGAACTCGCTTATGGCGTGGCTGACCGTCTCCGGCTGGTCGGCAACCATGACCGGTTCGATGCCGACAGGCAGATTCTTTTTCAATTCCTGCATGGTCTCGTGGACATTGTGACCGAGCGCCAGCACATCGCCGCCGTCGCGCATGGACATCGCGAGGCCGAGGCCAGGTTTGCCGTTGATGCGGAAGATCGGATCGGGTGGATCGGCATCCTCCCGACGGACGTTGGCGATGTCGGCGAGGCGGATGATGCGATTGCCCAGGGCAAAATTGACAGCCAGAATGTCTTTCTCGGACTTCAGCGCACCGCTGACCTGCAGTCGTATGCCTTCCTTGTTGGTGACGATCTCGCCGGACGGAACGACGACATTCTGCGCCTGCAGCGCCGTCATGAGCGTTTCAGGCGTCAGCCCGTAGCCGGCGAGCTTTTCAGGCGAAAACTCGATGTAGATGCGCTCGGGCTGGGCGCCGATGAGGTCCACTTTGGAAACGTCTGGCACTTGCAAGAGCCGCGAACGGATATCCTCCACATAATCGCGCAATTCACGACTGGTGAAGCCGTCCGCCGTGAATCCATAAATGATGCCGTAAGTGTCGCCGAACTCGTCGTTGGCTACCGGCCCGATCACGCCCTGCGGCAGTGTCAGTTCGATGTCGTGCACCTTCTTGCGCACCTGATACCAGGTATCCGCCACGGCCTTGGGTCCGGTTGACCCCTTCAGATATACGAAAACGGTCGATTCACCGGCCTTGGTGTAGCTCTTCAGGTAGTCGAGGTGCGGCGTCTCCTGCAGCTTGCGCTCGATGCGCTCAGTGACCTGGAGCAGCGTGTCATTGAGCGTCGCGCCCGGCCATTTTGCCTGAACCACCATCGTCTTGATGGTGAAGGTAGGATCCTCGTTGCGGCCGAGGTGCAAGTACGAACCGACCCCGAGAACGACCAGGGCCAGCATGAGAAAATAGACTACCGACCGGTGGTCTATCGCCCATGCGGTAAGATTGAAGCGTTTCATTGTGTGGCTCCGAGTAGACGGACCTTTTGACCCGGCCGCAGTGCGTGCACGCCTGCGGTCACCACGAGTGCTCCAGCGTCCAGCCCACCTGTCACGACGATGCTGCCGGAATCCTGCCGCTCCAGTTCAGCAGTACGCAGCGAGACCTCATAACTCTTGGGATCGACGACCCAGACGGCCGGCTTGTTCTCTGCGCTGGTCAGTGCGGTTGCTGGAAGCTCGATGCCGGCCGGCGCCCGCATATGCGACCGCCCGGTTACCGTTGCACCCAGCCGCATTGCTTCCGGCCATTCGATCAGCCCGACTTTCACTTGATGACTCCGCGTCACGGGGTCGGCTTGCGGGGCCACCTCGCGCACCCGGCCAAGCGTGTGGATGCTCGGATCGTCGCTCAGCTCTATGGTGATCTCGGCGTCGGGCGAGACCTTGCGCATCAGGCTGGCCGGAACGTCGAACACCGCGTCGGCGCCATCTTGATGCGCGACAGTCACGATCATTTGCCCGGCCCGCACCACCTCGCCGGCTTCGGCGCCGGTCGCGATCACCACACCGTCCGCATCCGCCCTCAATTTGGTGTAGCCGAGTTGGTCTTCAGCCGAGTGCAACTGAGCCGCGGCGGCGTCGACCTGCGCCTGGGCGCTGCGGTTCGCCTGCTCGGCGGCATCGACCTGAACCCAAGTGGTGTTGCCTTGCTGCACCAGCACCTTCTTGCGGTACAGATTCTTGCCGGTCTCCTCGAGCACTGCCTGGGCCGCGACATGCCGGGCCTGCGCCGCGCGTAATGCGTCCTGCTGCGGCAACGGATCGATTTCCGCGACGAGATCGCCTGGTTTGACGACCTGCCCAATCCCGATCCGGCGCGCGATCAGCTTGCCGTCGATCCGAAACGCCAGGCTCTCCTCCGTACGTGCCCGAATGTGCCCAGTGACGGTTACGGGTTCGCCTTCGGCTCGGACGGTGGCGACGACGGTGCGTACGGGTCGGGCCTCCTCCGGAGGAGTGACCGAGGCCGCCTCGGCCGCGAACAGACCCAAAATCAACCAGACAAGAACGGCAGCGGGATACATGGGACACCTCATGCGTTTTTTGCCGGCCGCGAAAGCTTTATTCAGCAGCAGCTCGTTTTGACAGTTCGCCAACCTTGATCTCGTTTACTCCAACGAGTTTCGCGGCGTGCGGAGTGCAAATCCTTCATTCAGGACATCACGTGATAGCCAGCGTCGATGTACGCGACACTGCCAGTGACGTTCCGCGCCAAGTCGCTGACGAGGCCCATCGCAATTCCTCCGACATCTTCAATCGTGACTAGTCTTCGCTGGGGGGCGTTCGCGCGAGCCTCGTCGATCAGCTCATCGAAATGCGCGATCCCCGATGCGGCTCGCGTTTTGAGTGGCCCAGGTGACAATGCATTGACGCGAATGCCCTTTGGACCGAGCTCAGCCGCGAGATAGCGCGTCGTGCCTTCGAGCGCCGATTTGACCGGACCCATGATGTTGTAATGGTCGACCACCTTTTCCGAACCGTAATAGGTAACCGTCAGCAAACATCCGCCGTCCGACATAAGCGGCTCTGAAAGCCGAGCCATGCGGATGAAAGAATGCACGGAAATATCCATCGCGACGGCAAAGCCCTCTCGAGAGCAGTCGGTCACTCTGCCGTGAAGGTCGGCCTTCGGGCAGAAGGCGATAGAGTGCAGCGCGAAATCCAGTCTCCCGTGCTCCTTGCTGATCACGTCGAAGACTTTTTCGAGTGCGCCATCCGATTGCACGTCGAGTGGCAGAAGGCGCGCTCCGAGAGCCTGCGCGATCGGAGACACATCCGGCATACATTTCTCGAGACACGTTAGGACCAGCTCGGCGCCGGCCTTCCTGAAAGCCTCGGCACAACCCGTCGCAATCGATTGCTGGTTCGCGATCCCCAGCACCAGGCCGACTTTGCCGGTGAGAAGACCGTTCTCCGGTGTGATGGTTTGCATTTTGAGTACTCCCAGTTTGGCGTCGAAGCCCCGCACTATTCGTGGTCATGCACGTTCAGATCGTCATTTGCGGCACGGTGTTCGGAATTCTGAGCGTCGCCTCCGTTGCAGCGATGACCTGCTCGACCGAGACCCCGGGAGCTGTCTCCAGAAGCGTCGCGCGGCCTTCGGAGAAGGCGATGACCGCCATTTCCGTAACGAGCAGATCGATCGCGCGCACAGAGGTAAGCGGCAACGAGCATTTTTTGACGATCTTCGGTTTGCCCTTCGCGGTGTGCTGCATCGCGATGATCACGCGCTTGGCTCCGGTCACGAGATCCATTGCGCCTCCCATGCCCGGCACCGTTTTTCCTGGAATCATCCAGTTCGCGAGGAGTCCCGAACCATCGACCTGCAGCGCCCCGAGAACGGTGACGTCCACATGCCCGCCACGGATCAGCGCAAACGACGTGGCACTGTCGAACGTGCACGCGCCCGGCATGGCCGTTACGGGCCGTCCTCCCGCGTCGGTGAGGAAAGGGTCGGCCATTCCCGGTTCGGGAATTGGACCGGTGCCGATCAAGCCATTCTCCGATTGAAAAAAAATGGGGAGCTCTTTCGGAATGAAGTTCGCGACGAGCGTCGGAATTCCGATGCCGAGATTGACCAACATTCCCGCTTTCAGTTCGCGTGCTACGCGTCTCGCGATGATCTCTTGCGGCTCCATGGTGTTCACCCTTTGGCGACGAGATAGTCGACCAGTGCGGCCGGCGTGATCACGTTGTCGGGCGGTATGACGCCCACCGGAACGATATATTCGGCGCAGACGATCGTGGTGGCTCCTGCCATCGCAATGACGGGATTGAAATTGCGCGACGTCAGCGCGTACGAAAGATTGCCGAGGTAGTCCGCGAGAAACGCCCCGACGAGCGCAAAATCAGCTTTGAGGGCGGCCTCAATGAGATACTTTCTTCCGTCAATGTCGAAACTAGGTTTGCCCTCGGCGACGACCGTGCCTACCCCGGTCGGCGTTAAGATGCCTCCGAGTCCGGCCCCTCCCGCGCGAATGCGTTCGATCAGCGTACCCTGCGGGACAAGATCAACAACCATTGTGCCGTCAATCATCTGCTGCTGTGTCTCGGGGTTTAGCCCGATGTGGCTGGCGATCGTGCGCGACACCAATTTTGCGCTGATCAGCTTGCCGATCCCGCGGCCGGGGAAAGCGGTGTCATTTGCGATGACCGTGAGATTCCGTTTCTTCTGGCGAGCGATTTCGTCGATCAGCGGCTCCGGCGTTCCCACGCCCATAAAACCACCGATCATGAGCGAGGCCCCATCCGGAATTATGTTGACGGCATCCTCAAGCGAGACGTTTTTCATGGCCGCATCCTACGATCGACATCTGTTCTCAGTGTTCGCCCAGTGTCCGATCTCAGCGAGCTCGAACCTGGGCCTCATGCACAACAGACATCCGTCCGAGTGCGAATCGGAAATAAGAATTGAACATCATCCAATCTCCTGTTACTCATCAGGCCGCGCGGGTGCTGCTGTGCTCCGGGACGCACGCCAGAGTGTGCCGGGCGATCATCAGTTCCTCGTTCGTAGGGATCACGTACAGCGGCAGGCCGCCATTTCGTGAAATAATGCTCTTACCCGTGACGTTGGCCGTTGGATCGAGCTCGGCGCCCAACCAAGCAAGCCTTTCGGCTATGCGTGCGCGCATGCCCGCCGAATTCTCGCCGATGCCTGCAGTGAAGACGAAGGCATCGATCCCACCGAGTGCGGCCGCAAGCATCCCGGCGTGGAGTCCAACCCGGTATGCAAAATAGTCGAGCGCAAAGGTGGCGTTCGGACTGGCGTTTGTTTCCAGCTCACGCACATCATTGCTGATGCCGGAAAGGCCTTTCAGCCCGGAGCGGTGGTACAGCAAGTCTTCGACTTGGGCGGCGGTCATTCCCCGCTGACCGACGAGATGCAGCACAACACCGGGGTCGATCTGCCCAGGCCGGGTGCCCATCGGTAATCCATCGAGGGCGGTGAACCCCATCGTGCTCTCAACGCTGCGGCCGTTCGCCAATGCACACATCGAAGCGCCGCTGCCGAGATGGGCAACGATGACGCGGCCTTTGGCGAGCTTCGGTGCAATTTGCCGCAGGCGCTCCGCCACGTACTCGTAAGAGAGTCCGTGGAATCCGTAGCGCCGAATGCCATGCTGATAGAGCTCTTCGGGAAGCGCGTAACGATCGGCGAGCTCGCCATGCGCGCGGTGGAATGCGGTATCGAAGCAGGCGACCTGCGGCAGGCCGGGTCGCAGTGCGCGCAGCGCGCGGATCGGAGCGAGATTGTTCTGCTGGTGCAGCGGAGCAAGCGGCGTGTAGGATTCGAGCCGCGCCAGCACGCCGTCGCTGATCAACACCGGCCCGGAATAGCCAGGCCCGCCATGCACCACGCGGTGCCCGGCCGCGACAAAATTGAACCTTTGGGTCTCCTCTAGCCAGGTGCCGGCTACGTGGATGGCGTCGGGCAGATATTGGACTTCCTGCTGCTGGTAGCTGCGGTCGACCAGCACTGTCCTGTCCGGCGTTACAGCGCGCAGCCGCGGCCGCGTGCCGATGCCATCCACCTGGCCTTTGACCAGACATTTCAAGTCTCGTTCGGCACCGACCGCAAAGACTTGAAACTTGAGGCTCGAAGAGCCTGCATTGACGATGAGGATCGTGTCCATGATCTCACGCCGCCTGTAACACCGGAGTGCGCCGCCGGGCGGCTGCATAGAGCACGGCGACTGCGCAGGACGCCATGCGGGTGCGTACGGAATCCGCCCTCGATGTGAGCACGATGGGCACGCGTGCACCGAGCACGAGCCCGGCCGCATCGGCTTGCGCCAAAAATGAGAGGTTCTTCGCCAGCATGTTGCCGGCTTCGAGATCGGGGACGACCAGAATCTGCGCCCGGCCCGCGACCGGCGACTTGATGCCTTTGATCCTCGCAGCCTCCGGATCGATCGCGTTATCGAAGGCGAGCGGCCCATCGAGGATGGCCCCGGTGATCTGTCCCCGTTCCGCCATCTTGCACAGCGCGGCCGCATCGATCGTCGAGGGTATCTTGGCGGTCACCGTCTCGACGGCCGAGAGAATGGCTACCCGCGGCGTGCCCAGTCCCACCCGCGTATGCAGATCAACCGCGTTCTGGATGATGTCGCGTTTGGCATCGAGATCGGGAAAGATGTTGACCGCGGCGTCGGTGATGAACAGCGGCTCGCCATAGGTTGGTACATCCATGATGAACACGTGGCTGATGCGCCGATCCGTCCGCAGACCCGTTGCCGTCGCCGTCACGACACGCATCAGTTCATCGGTATGCAAGCTGCCCTTCATTAGCAGCTCGCCCTTTCCTTCGCGGATCAGCTTCACCCCCAGCGCGGCTGCGTCCTCGCTGTCGGCTGCGTCCACGATGTCAAAAAGACTAATATCGATTGCGTGCCTGTGCGCCGCCTCGATAATTTCGGACTTCGGTCCGACCATGACTGGGTCAATGATGCCAGCATCGGCTGCCTCGGAGACACCGCGCAGCGAGGTCTCGTCGCACGGATGCACGACGACGGTAATCGCTGGCGGAACCCGCTTGGCGTCCGCGATCAGGCGGTCATATTTGGCGTGATTCTGCACGGGTGCAGCAGCGGAGGACGTTGTCATTTCCAATCTCCAATTTTACCGTTTCCGCGGTTTAGGCGGACGTTGATGCCTCAGGCGGCCGCGCTCACCGTTGCAGATGAGCCGTCGTCTGCACCGACTTGCAGAAGGTGCGCCAGGTGCTGCAGCCGCAGCGCCACTTCGCCACTCGTTTCGCCGTTTGCGTTGAGGACCTGACGCACAACGGACATGGCCCAGCGGCGCGACTCGACATCGGGAATGAGAACGGGAAGCGCGGCCACGGCTGCGAATGGGTCAAGCAGCAACAGGAAGCCCTGGTCGCGCAGCATGGCTTTGAATTCGGCGAGGGTCGGCTGCTGCGCGCCGCAATCGATTGCGCGCATCTTTCGAATGGCCTCGAAAGCCCGTTCGTCGATTGCTCCACGCGGTCTACCGGCGTAGATGAGGGCGCGAACGACGCCTTCCGTGACGCTCCCAGTCGCGATGCGAGACTTCAGTTCCGAGATCCTGCTCTCAACCATTTGGTCATGCAGCGGAGTTCTTCCCGCACGACGAAGCGGTTGTGTTCCGGCAGGATCGATGCCGACCGCCGCCTGTAGCGCCGGTGATCCGAAGATAGCGAGGAAGGTTTGCTCCGCGACCGTTTCGCTGAACCTACGCCAAACATCGAGGCCGGAGGCGATTCCGTCCGACAGCGTCTTTTGCAGTTTCAGCAGCGGATTCTCGGACGAGACGAGATGACGGCTGTTGCGGACCCCGTCCGCTAGCGCGGCAAACGGTGTCATCCATGGGTTGTTGTCGGAAAACAGCGCGTATTGCAGCCTGAGTGGATGGAGTTGACGAAGCCATTCTGCCGTCGGCTTCGAAACGAAGGTACGCACCATCGGCTGCGCGAAAGTCCGGTAGAGCCCGAGATTGATCTCCGAAACGCGCGCGGCAGTCGCGAAGCGGCGCTCGTCGGCCGCATCGTTGACGCCGAGTGCGCGGAGATCCTCAAACGTCCTCTCGTGGCACCGCATCACCCATTCTCCAGTCACGAGATCGGGATGTGCCGTGTCACCCGTCTTCTGTTCGAAGACCGCTTCGTAAAGACCTGGCGGCAGGACGTCGATCAAGTCGATGTTGTTGGCGAATTCACCGTATTGCTTGCGCGCTACCTCGCTCGATACGAACACGCCGAGGTGACCGACCGAATCGTGAATCGTGTACACGATGGTCTGCCCGTGCTTGCGGATATCATCGACGTCCTTGTAGAGATCGAGAATCCATCCCAAGGCCTGCTGCGGCGGCGTGATGTTGTCGCCCTCGGAACAAAACACCACGATCGGCGAATTAATGTTGCGCAAGTCGATAGTGGTTCCGTCCGAAGCCTGGATCATGCCGGCTGCGAGCTTGTTGCCTATGAACAGCTCGTCGACGATCGACTGGATTTCATCTGCGTTTAAATTGACATGTCCGCCCCACCAGCGTTCGAAGGCGAGATAGCGCGGCGCCTCCGTGTCGATGCTGGCATATAGATTGTACTGCTTGCGCCAGAGTGTGTTGGATGGATTCTGGTTCTCGAAGTTCTGGACAAGCCATGCTCCGTCGAACTTGCCATTGCCCAGATCGCTCGACAGTGCCGTGAGCCAGCTGCCGCCGAGCAGGCCGCCGCTATAGCGCATGGGATTCCGGCCGCGCACGCCGGCCCAGTATGACAATGGCGATCCCGCCAGGATGATCGGGCCGAACAGATCAGGGCGACGTGCGGCGACCATGGTGACGGCCCAGCCGGCCTGGCAATTGCCGATGACGCACGGCTTTCCTTCGGCTTGGGGGTGCAAGGCGATCACCTTTTCAAGGAAGGTCGCCTCGGCGAGCGCGATGTCCTCGATCGTTTGTCCGGGCACGGGATCGCGCAGGAAGGCGACGAAATAGCACGCGTGGCCCGCTTTCAGTGCAACGCCGATTTCGCTGTCTGCCTTGAACCCACCAATCCCGGGGCCGTGCCCGGCGCGCGGATCGACAATCACGAAAGGACGGCGACCCGGATCGACTTGTACGCCCTCGGGCGGGACGATCCGGAGCAGCCTATAGTTGACGGGACGGTCCAACGTGCGGCCATCGATCACCAGTTCTGTTTGATAGCTCAGCACATGTGGCGCCGCTTCGGACACGTCCTTCTGGAATTGATTGCCGCGTTGCCGCATCACATCCAAAAACAGGATCGCGCGCTGTGCTGCGTCAATTCCGTATTCCATCGCGGGTGCGACGGGCAGAGAAGCGCGGCTGCCGGACAGCTCGGCTCGTGCTCGGTCGGGCTGCGGGACAAACTTGCCGACTTGCTTCATTGCCATCTCCTAATCGTTGTTAAGATCGAACCTCGGGACGCCAGGGCCTGCGTTCATCGCGTTTCTGGATGCAGCCAATTCGACGTCCAGCTTCTATCGTGCAAACGTCATCGCGCATTTGCGCAGCGGAAGGTATTGGGCTTGAGTGGAGCGAGATTGACTTTTGGCGGTGCCCAGTAAGCCAAAGTTTGCATGTGGGTCGAAAGAAAAAGCGAACGCTCGCTTGCAGCGCGGAGTGTCAAAACGCTGGGCAATCGGTTTACAGTCTCGGTCGGCCAGGCGATGGCTGGCGCTCGCAACGACTGAGTGCCTTTCAAATGATTCCTAATAGTTAGTCAGCCCATATGAGGGTGAAGCCGATATCGCCAGGCATACCTTGAGGGAAGTCGACGATCTGAACCCGGACGCGGTAACCGAGGGGACGTAAGTGCTTTTCCCAAAATTTGTACATCTCTTTGGGTTCTCCGAGCAGCGTGTTTTCCCAGCCGGGCTCCAGCCCATTGTTGATGGCGCGCCCATGATCGGTGCACAATGCATTAGGGAATCGAATGACTTCGACCTCGGTCAGGCCATTGTTCGACGCGCGCTCGATAATGGCCGCGGCTTTCGCGAGGGCCTCCTCGTCGCTAACGCCGGTCTGTTTCGACAGCCGCTCGAGCAGTGCTTTTTTCTCTGCCTCCGCCTTCTCTTTTTGTTGCAGGGCTTCGCTCGCCTTTTTTGCCTCGGCAAGCGCGATCTTTTGCATAGCCTCCTTTGCGGTAGGCAGGCGCTTCGAAGCTAGCGCTCCATCGTTTGCGATCATGGCTTTCTCCATCCAGGTACGTGGGAAGCTTCAGAGCATTCCGTATGGCCCGCCGGAGCGCGGTCCGGCATTGGTGGTTGATGCGTACGAATTTGTCATCCTCGCTGATAGGAAGACGTGGACAATGACCACCGCGAGCGGCCGGTGGATCGTTCAATCGCCAGTAAAGCGTCACAGTACGGGACCAACCGTTTACATTTGGCAGTGCCGATGATGGCGCTGTCGAGCGCCATCTCGGCCGGCGGATTCTCGATTGTGACTTCCACGCGAGCGATCGACCTTCGCCGATCCAGGGCAGGGAATATGTCTCTGACGTGACCGATCGCGGTGACAGCCGGATTTGAGACAAGCCGCAATGCGATGTCATCGCCTCGCAGTCCTCTTAGCAGGGCTGATTCGGGTATCTCGAATACGGCGACGCGCTCCCCGTCTCGTGCCAGCGATAAAACCGCTTGAGAGGGCTGCACCACCTGTCCGACTTGCAAAATTCGCCGGGTAATCAGACCAGCAGCATCGGCCCGCAGCTCGGTGTAGCCGAGCGCGTCTTTTGCCCTTCCGAGTTGAGCCTGGGCCATCTCGAGAGAAACCTCTGCGCTTCTCAAATCGATCTGACCCTGCTCGAACGACCCGCCTCTTGTGAAAGCCTGAGAAACCAGCGCTTTCTGACGGTCGAGATCGGCTTGGACGAGCTGGAGCCGCGCTTCGGCAGCCGCCACGGCCGGCGTGGCGCCCCAGAGATCGGCTTCTTCGTTGCGTGAATCGAGGCGCGCCAGAAGCTGCCCCTTTTCCACGTGCTGCCCGACATCGACCAGCCGTTCAATGACGCGTCCGCTGGCCCGAAAAGAGAGCTCATCGCGATAACGAGCCTGGATAGAGCCCGTAAGCGTCAAGGCCATCCGCCCCTCAGGCGTTTGCATCACCTCGGTACGCATCAGGGTCGCGCGTCTGTCTGACACGGCAGATTGTTCGTTGCAGGCGGTCAGAAGGCTGACGACGAGGAGCGCCGTCGCGACGGTCACGTGAAAAGCTTTCAGAGCGCGCATCATGGTTGATTACCTTGCGAAGCTAAGTCGAAAGGCTCCTAATGGAGGAGGTGAACGCGGACCTATCTGTAGACGGCAGTCGCTTGCTTCCTCCCAGAATGTGCGCCTGTCGGGACGCGGAGGCTCCGAGCATTTGCAACTCGCGCCTGCAGGCCTCACTGAAATCGCGCAGCAGATCCATTTCCGCCATCAACTCGGGAAGCTCACGAAGTTCTCTGTTCGGAGACTGGTAAAGCTCCGAGATTCGGCGTCCTGCCTTCTCGGCCTCCATCACAATTGCGTCGCTCGAGACCACTCTCATTTGGGCTATGAGCGAATAGATATTGACTAGATCGGACATCTCCGACTGCTCGGTCACGAGCGCCTCGACATACAACTTTGAAGCTTCCCGAATGAATCGCTTGTAGAGCTTGTGGCGATGAGAGTAGGCACGCGTACCACGCATCAACCGCTGCTTTCGACGCTGGATGAACCAATTGGAAACGACTGTTGCGAGCATTCCTGCAGCCGAGCCAGAAAATGCCGCCAGCGCCGGGAGATGGGCCGCGTTCACCATTGCAAGCCCCCTCAGTTCGCGGCCGGCTCAAACGCCAAGCGGCATCCGGCGCTCAGCTGCGATTTCTGCCTTTGCAGACAAAATCGAACTTTATTCGGATCCGGAATGTAGTTTCCGCACAACCGAAAGGCGTCGGGAGTACATGCCGCTCTTTGCGCTGCCGTGCCGCGGTACTCTTCTGCAACTGCGCCAAAGCAGAACAGAGTTGAAAACAGTGCAAGAATATACAGATTGTAGCGTCTCATTTTTCTACCTCCTGTAAGGATTCGAAGCCGAACAACTCACGTACTGCTCGGTGCTGCGCTGGGGACGCCGGCTCTTTCGATAAGATCGCCGGAAGCGCCGAGCTGATGGCGAACCGATAACCCAGCGGCAGTGATCACGACGAGCGTTGCTATCGCGTACAGCAACCCAATTTTTTGGAGGCTCTGCTTGTCTGCCGTCAAACCGCTATGCTGAAGCGAGGTTGTCCGAACCGTTGATTTCATGTTCTTCTCCGCAAGCGTTCCATTGCGTTTAGTGCGAATTCGTACCCGTGCGCGCCACTTCGGTGCGCAGATCAAGCGACCGCGGCGAATGGCTCGTTCCCCGCGACATTCAAATCGCCATGCTCGTGGTGCATCATGCTGGATAAGCGCTGACGTGCACGGTAAACCCGGGACTTGATCGTCCCGACGGCGACGCCGCAAGCCTCGGCGGCATCCTCCTGCGACAACCCCGAACCGCCGACCAGCAGCAGCGCCTTGCGCTGCTCGGCCGGAAGACGCTGCAGCATTGCCAGCAATTCGGAATGTTCAACCCGGCTGTCTTGCTCCGGGCGGATGCTCCTTGGGGCAGTCAAGATCAAATCTTTTTTGTATGCAAAATCGCGCGCGCGCTTGCGGCAGCCGTTGAGAAACGTGTTGCGGGTAATTGTCATGAGCCAGGCGGCCATGTTGGTGCCTGGTTGAAAGGTGTGCATGTTCGCCAGAGCGTTCGCGACCGCCTCCTGCACGATGTCGTCGGCGTGATCGACTGTGCTGCTGAGAGATCTGGCAAACGTGCGGACGCTCGGAAGCGCTCTGAGCATCTCCTTCCGCAGACTTTCCTCATCTGCAGCAGCAGCTACTCGGTTTGGAGCTGACGGTCCTGACATCGGCATCCTCCATCGTTGAAGCGGAAACCGACACCCGAAGGAAAAATGAACCGGGGCGCTTGGTTGTGCCGCGTGAACCAAGATTGCGGTTCGTAACGACGGAAGCTATTGAACGTGGGTAGTGTCAGATAGCCGCGCGGTCGGCATCGCTAAGCGAATGTTTATATTTGTTTGAATGGAAATACAGATCTCTATCGCGGGCGGACATTCCTAGGCCTGCCCTGATTCGAGCATCGATGTTTAAGCTTGGCTAAGCGGAGAATCGCCTCCGATGGGCTCCTCAAGACGGATGCGGCGCGGCAGGTGACAGCTTTAACGCGTCAGCCATTCGGCTAAGCTCAGGCAGAGACCGAGCTTTCATTTTCCGCATCATATTGGTGCGATGCACCTTCACGGTCGACTCGGTGATTCCGAGGTCATGCGCGATCTGCTTGTTCAGTCGGCCGGTGGTAGCCTGGATCATGATCTCGCGCTCACGCGAGCTGAGCGTATCAAAACGTTGTCTCAGCTCAGCTGTCGCTTTCTCACTCTCGCGCCTGGCGCGATCGCGGGCGAGGCCCGTCTCGATTGCATCCAGGAGCTCCTGATCGCGGAACGGCTTGGTAAGGAATTCTATCGCCCCTCCCTTCATCGCTTGCACGGTCATGGGGATATCGCCATGTGCCGTGAGGAAGATGATCGGGAGCTCCCTATGCGCTTCCCTGAGCTCCCGTTGAAGATCCAGCCCGCTTCGCCCAGGCATTCGAATGTCGACGATGAGGCAAGTCGGCCCTTCCGAAGAAGGCGCCCTCTCAAAAAACTCAGATACGGACGAGAATTGCTGCGTGTTCAAGCCAACTGTCCGCAGAAGACGGCCGACCGAGTCGCGAAACTCTGGATCGTCGTCAATAATCAGGACACTGGGCTTCGCGTCCGGCACTCCACGGACCGTCGAGTGAGCAGCCACGCTTTCATCCCATGCGAGTAGCTGGTTTGTCATTAATGAACGTTAACCGGAAGAATAGCTTATTCTGAGTAAGCCGGATAGCTGAATGCCTAAGCCATGGATTAGTACCAGAGCCATTGCATTGCCGAGAGTCGGGGCAGAGATTGTGGGGTAACTGTTGCTGGGTAGATTTGGGGGAAGGTGCCTGGAAGCCGCAATGTCAGACCTTAGCCTGATTTCGATCGTAGACGACGATCAGCCCTTTCGCGAGTCCATGAAAAAGCTCGTGAAATTGCTGGGCTATACCGTCGAAGCCTTTCCATCGCCATCCAGCTTCTTGGCATCCTCCTTCGTGCCCGAGACGGCCTGCTTGGTTGCCGACGTTCAAATGCCTGGAATGACGGGAGTCGAGCTTCACCGACATCTAGTAGCTGCAGGACATCGCATCCCAACAATTCTTGTGACCGCGTACCCGGACGAGGCTGTCCGGTCCCGAGCTTTGAAGGATGGTGTGGTCTGTTATTTGAGCAAGCCCGTGGATGACGAACGGCTGGAGCGCTGTATCCGTTCGGCTCTCGAATCGCCCGACCGGGTTCAAGCCAGATCATAATCGTCGGTGCCTGGCGGCAGAGTGAACTGAAAGACAACGCCTCTGGGTTGATTGGCTTCTGCCCATAGCCGGCCTCCATGCGAGGCGATAATGGACCGGCAGATAGCAAGACCCATTCCGGTTCCCGTTACTTTCGTCGTGTAAAAAGGGTGGAAAACCTGATCGAGGCGATCCGGGTCGATTCCCGGCCCCGAGTCGTGCACTGCTACCACAATGCCCCCGACCTTCAGTTGCTCCGTCCTGATCGTCAGCTCGCGTGACTCGTCAGAGGCGGAACTCATCGACTCGACGGCGTTCATGATTAAGTTCAGCAACACCTGCTGCAGTTGTACGCGATCGCCCGTAATCGGAGCCATATGTTCCATTAGAGAGGTGTGCACTGAGACTTTCTCGCGTTCCAGTGCGGTTCGCACCATGATGATCACCTCGCCAATGGCTTCGTTGAGGTCAAAAGGCACTTTTCGCGCAGGCGCTTTTTTCATATGATCGCGCACGCGGTCCACGATTTCTTTTGCCCGATCGGAATCCCGCACCACGCACGCAAGCGCTTCCCGAACTTCGGGTAAGTCCGGCGGTTGCATGTCCAGAAAACGCATGCCTGCCCGCGCGTTGTTGCGTGCAGTGGCGACAGGATGCAAAATCTCGTGCGCGAGGGAGGCGGTCAATTCTCCCATGATACCGAGGCGGTTCATGTGCGCGAGGTCCACCTCCAGCTGACGCAGCTTTTCGGATTGCTTTTCCGCGCGTTTGCGTTCCGTCACGTCGAATTGCGTTGCGATCAGTTCGACACGCGCTCCGTCCGTGGAAACCAGAGGCCGGCCTGTCGCTTCGATGTATTTGAGCGACCCGTCCGGGAGCACGATTCTAAACTCGGTAGTGAAATCTCTCCTCAGGCGCAATGCCTCATCGACTTCGGCGGTTATTCTTTCACGATCATCTGGATGTATGCGTCGAAAGACAGTGGCTCGGTCCGGAACTCCCAACTCCGGATCAAAGCCCCAGATTCGGAAGCTTTCGTCCGACCAATAGACAGCCGACGTGGCGTTAAAAACAATCGTGCCGGTGTGACTTAGCCCCTGCGCTTCGGCGAGGTACGCCTCGCTCCTGCGCAGTGCTTCTTCGCGTGCACGCAACTCCTTCTCCGTGCGCCGCAACTCAGTAATGTCCTGGAGCACGCCGAATTGGCGTAAAGGCTGTCGCGATTCGTCCCAGGTCATGTCGGCCTGGCTGTGTACCGTTCGCTCGACGCCGTCCGGACGGACCACTCGGTATTCGATGTCATATCGTGGGGCGCCGGGGAGCCTAGCAGCCGCAGCCGCTTCGGCGACTCGCGGCCGGTCCTCGGGATGAATCAACTGCAGCCGGCGCTCATGCAAACTCGAGAGATTGAGAGGTTGGACTCCAAAAATTCGACAGACCTCATTCGAAGCAGTCAGCTGATCGGTAGTGAAGTCTCGTTCCCACCAGCCGACATGGGCGCTGCGCTGCGCCGCTTCCAATTTGGCTTGGCTGTCGCGAAGCGCTTGTTCCGCCTGCTTTCGGTCTTCGATGTCTGTTAAGACTTCATACCACCGCACGATGGTTCCAGCGTCGTCTCGCAACGGGGCTGCACGAGCGAGGAACCAGCGATATTGCCCATCTGCACGACGAAACCGCGTCTCGACCTCGAGCGGGTCGCCGCTCTTCAATGACGCTTCCCACTTGCAGACATGCGAATCGAGGTCGTCAGGATGGATGCAAACCTTCCAGCCGGAACCTTGTCCGTCCGCCTCAGAGAGACCTGAATATTCGGAAAATCGCTTACCAATTGATACGCTCGATCCGTCCGGTAGGACGGTGACAGTCATTGCTGGAATTGTCTCGAGAAGCTCACGGAGTTCCCGCTCCCGCTGGCGCAATGACAGTTGTATGAGTTTGCCCTCGGTAATGTGTCTCCCGACGCCGCGGTAGCCTACAAATCGTCCTGCTGCGTCAAATACGGGCAGCCCGGATACGGACACGTAGCGCTTGCCGCCATCCGAAGTAGGTCGCGCCAGCTCGAAATCCCGGAATGGTAGGTGGGCATCCAGCGTCTCGCGGTGCTTGCGCCAAGCATTTTCATCCGGCTCCAGATAGGGCACTTCCCAGCGCGTCTTGCCGATCTCGGAGCCCGGCGCCGGTGCGTCGGCAAGTCCGTCGGCAAACTCTTGTTTGACAAACCGATGCTGCGCATCACTCTCCCAATACACGTCGAAAGAAAACTGCATGAGAGTGCGAAATCTCTCTTCGCTCACGCGTAGCTCATCCTCTGCCCGCTTGCGATCGGTAATATCGCGCGCCAAGCAGAGAAACCGGCGTTCGCCCTGCTCGATTCGGTTAGCCCTAACTTCCACGGGAAACGATGTGCCGTCCTTCCGACGGTGCCATGTCTCGAATGTAAGGGTCTCCCCGCCGAGAATGCGGTCCTTTATGAGCCGTATGGAAGTCTCATCGAGGTCAGTATCGAAATCTCTTCGATATCTTCCGACTAGTTCTTGTCTACTGTAACCTAGGCTTTCGCAGGCTTGTCGGTTGACGTCGATAATGATTGAATTGTCATCCAGCAAAAAGAAAGCGTCTGTCGCGTGGTCCACAAAAGTGCGGTAGCGCGCTTCGTTCACACGCACCTCGCGCTCCGCTTGCCTCAGCTCCGTAACATCTTGCATTACGCCAAACTGGTGCAAAGGTTTTCCGGATTCACCCCAGGTCACATCGCCCTGGCTATGCACTACTCGCTCAGTGCCGTCGGGGCGAACAACGCGATATTCCACGTCGTACCGCGGGCCAGCAGGCTGTAGTGCAGCCGCCGCGGCATCGGCTACTCGCGGCCGGTCTTCGGGATGGATCAATCCGAGCCATCGATCCTGCCACTGAGGGAGATCGAGCGGCTCAACCCCAAAAATCCGGCAAGCCTCCGCCGAAAGACTGACGTGACCGGTCGCTAAGTCGCGGTCCCACCAACCGATGTGCGCGACGCGCTGCGAGTCTTCCAGCCTGCGTTTGCTATCCTCCAGCTCTTTCTCTGAGCGGCTGAGCTTGGTTATGACTACCGCTATAATGAGTGAGGTCACCAGAAACGTGATGACTCGTATTGTGTCGTCCAGAGCGTCGATGCGGAAATCAAAAAGCGGGAGTGTGAAAAAGAAGTTCAAAAGTGCTGTGGCGAGTATCGAAAGAACAACGGAGGCAGCAACTCTGCCGAACAGCGAAACCAACGTAATTATAACGAAAAAAACAAAGCTCGTTCGCAAAATACCAAAATCAAGCTGAAAACAGGCATAGGTAGCCGCCGCAAGTCCGCCGATACCCAACAGATACGGCGCGGCTGCGGTCTGTAATAAAGAATGCCGGCTGAACGAAAGACCCATTCCGACCCTCCCGTAAAAAAATTGATGCTCTCGATACAGGGGCGTGGCCCAACCCACTGGCTGCCAAGTTTGTGCTTCGGCCTACCTCCGCCGGAGCCCGCCGATGATACTTGGCTTAGGCCGAAAAGTCTCCAATTGCCGAACGGATCAACTGGCATAGAATAGAAATCGTGACCCGCCAGACCTAATCTTTCTCACAACGCGATTACATGCCCAGGGCTGGAAGCAAGCCGAGCCCTACTTGAGGAGATATCCGGATGAGCGTGTTTTTGGCACCATTACAGAGTCGTTCGCGCGAACTTCTGCCGCGCCGTTTGTCTGTTCAACTCGTATTACGCCGAGCTGCATTCGAAACGGCGGAGGAGCGAACAGCGGTAAGCCCCGGCCGGCGCGCCGGTCTGATTGTCCACTAGCATGCCCGTTGGCTGACTATAAACTGCTGGATTGGCACTTGGCTGCCGGACATCGATAGGCAACTATCTTTAAGAACGCGACTTACGCGTCGGTTACTTCTAAACTCGAGAAAGGTGTATTAATGGACCCCAGCTTGATTTCAGCCGCTGCCGCTTTTGGTGGTGCGACAATCGGCGGAGCCATGTCTTTCCTTGGCTCCTGGATCGGTCATCATATGCAACTTAAAACACAATGGCTCGTTCATGACCGCGCGCGGCGTCAGGAACTCTATAAGGAATTCATTGAGGGGGCGGCGAAATGCTTTGCAGATGCGCTGCAGAGCGATAAAACCAATGTCTCGCTCCTCGTTGTGCTATACGAGAAGCTAGCTCGCATGCGCATAATCTCCTCACCTGAGGTGTTGGCAGCTGCCGAGCGCGTAGTTGTCCGAATCGTCGATACTGTTGGCAGTCCCCCTGTGTTGCTTACGAACACCAAGATTCATGAGATGTTCGAAACGGACTCCGGAGATGTGCTCCGAGATTTCGGCGAAGCCTGTCGCGCCGAACTCGCGGCTCTGGGCAGTCATCGGCTCTAATGGTCGTTTGCAAAAAGAGTCCCAGGCGCGTGCCGCTCGATGTTTGCCCTGACAAGCGCTCCAGCAAACGCCGACAGATCACTATTCAGTAATCACCGGCGTCTTCTTCAAAGGTCCGAAGGAGATCGAGGCCGTTCATCGCTTCAGTATAATGAGCCTAAGTATGTACATGGCTTGCCGGCAGTATCCATCGACTCGGAGTTCCCGACGCTCGTATTGGCAGCAGCCGAGCCCGACGCGAGTGGGATATCCGATGAGCGAAATGATGAGAAAAGCAGGGATGCTGCATACGGCGATGATATTACGGACATGACATCGCCCCTCAGAGCTTATTGCCACGGCACGCTCGCCACTTACCAGCAGCAAGTACGGTGTCCAAACAAGAATGCCCTCATGTCGCTCAATTGTCTGCACGCACACACTGCAGCGCAAACGCGATCACGATTTCAACGATCACGACAACCTATTGCGGCGAATACCCAAGGCAACTGGGTCATGCTGTTCTCCTCTTTGGCAACTGCGGTGCACGCAGCCTGCGATTTTGATGACGTTCTTGGTTTGCGCGTCATTATTATTGTGTTTATAATATATTATTGAGGCATTCGTTCATCGCATAGGCTTTGACATTTATCAACTCATTTTTTGGGGGGGTGAATGCGGTTCGAAGGCTTCGGTGGAAATGGGAGCAGGAATCGCTCGCCGAAGGAAGCACGGCGCTTGCGTGAAACAGGCGATTCGATCGGTTCGCAAAAGATCGCGCAGTTAAGGGATCGGCAATCCAAGCTTGAAATAAGGCGGGCTGATATTTTAGGCGGATTGCATGCAGGTTTGAAAAGCTGGTCGGAATTCCATGAGGTTTGTGCCGAAATCGCCAAGATCGATGTGAGGCTTCGGTCAATGGGCAAGCCGCGAAAACGATTGCGGCGCGAGTTGCTCTGGGTGAACAAGGCGGAAAATCCTTTGTCTCGCCGACGAGAATGACTGGGTTTTGGCGCGGTCCAGGTGCCGGCGCGGCGTGGGGCACGATTAAACTTCCGCCGATCGGCTCAGTTGCGATCATGCTGGCATGGCGCAGATGGAGCGGTTCAGTGGCGTGGATGAGCCTCATCAAAGCCGCCGTTTGCTTTCTTTGCAGTGGCGCTGCAATGGGGTTGTTTAGAGAGAGTCTGGCGAACGGGCTCCTCGCCGGGCGCTCTTTTTTGGCATCTTCCTGAATGCTATTCCAGTTATCACATTCGACTACCTAGGCCGCATCCCGCGCCGAAAGCGGGTGACTACATCTGGCTCACACCCCGAAGAACGTAAGGCCTCGTAGCTCGAGACCTCTCCGGTTTCCCTACGCGCTACAGGCTGAGCTCGGGGTGCGGTTTTTTTGGAGAGTCTGATCCGGAGGAAATTAGCCATGACGTATGTTGAGATCCACGCGCTGATCGGGATCGCACCGCGAGAGTTGCATTAAAGGCAACGAGCAGCGATGGCGCGAACTGCGGATCGATCAGCACGACGTCGGCGCCGATCGTCCGAATGCGATCGAGACCATCATGAATCAAAGCGGCGTGCTGATTGGACGACTGGTCGCGGATCACCGAATTGGTACCGAACTGCCAGAGAACGAGATCGGGCTTGGCCGCGATCACCGCTTTGTGGAAGCGCTTGAGCATGTCAGGCACTTCTTCGCCGCTGACGCCGCGGTTGATGACCGTGACCGGCGTGTGTGGAAAGAGTGATTTCAATTCCATTTCGAGCCGGCTCGGATAGCTTGCCTTACGCGAACTCGCGCCCGCCCCCCAGGTCGACGAGGAGCCGATCGCGATGATGGTGATAGCCTCGTGCCGCGCGAGCTTGCCACCGAAATGCGTGAGCGGAGATGTGAGTCGAATCATGTTCAGCGGCGTATCGCAATGTACAACAGGGTTAGCGTTCGCCACGACGCGCGCCGCTAACAGAGCTGTCAAAACAGCAAAAGACAGCAGTCCCGGGCTAAGGGCACGCAATTGGGTCATTCCTCGGCGAGCCCTTTGGAAGACCGCGTCCTGGAAGTTCGAATGCCTCTCGATCTCGTGCTCGCGCGGCCTGTGCAGCAGGCATTCGACGCTCCACTGCGCGTTTTCCATCAACTCGGGGTGGTATTCGGATGATTTGCAGATCACTTACCATTTCTCCAGCCAACCGACCCGAAATGGTGATCCATTGTTGGCTCTGCTTTGGATTTGGTGCCATCTGTTGGGAGTGTGCGCCACCCACTCGCCGAAATCTGATTGAGCATGGTGGACCTCACTGAATTCGACGGCTCAACTATTAATCCTAGTGTGTAGAGCTCGAAATTCAGATAAACACCGCTACGGGTTTGCCCCTACCTAAGCGCAACGCGTATGCTGAAATGGCCGAAACTTGAGTTGAGACGCCAATTTCGCCGTTGGGATCGTTCAATGCGACTGCCCATAAAGCCGGTAGTCGTCGACGCTGGCGATCCAGGCGTAATCGTCTCTTGATGCATACAGCAGCGAGACGGCACCCGACGCCCATCCATTTTCCGATCGCTGGCAACGCCTCTCGGCACCCAGGCGTCTTCAGCTGAGATGGGACTCCGATTCTAGTAGCGGGGGCCCCTGCAAACGCCCCGGACCCAGTTAAGCCCTTTTGCATTTGGCGGCGAGATGCGGATCGTGAACGGAACGTTTTGATATGCAAAAGCTCCCGACAGCGCCGGCCTTCTCGGAACCAAATGCTAATCAGATCAGACTGCCTGCGCCTTCCGTTTCCTGCCGAGAAGACCTAAGGCACCAAAGCCGGTTGCAAACAATGGCAGCGGGGCATGAAGGGGGCGGCTACAGGGTCGCCAAATCGCAACGAAGCTGCCAACACTTACTCGATAATCTTCCAATTGGCGTAGTAGACGAACTTGATGCTGTGGGTCAGATAGCGGGTAATCGCGACCATGCTCCGCATGACGGAGGGAAACAGCGTCGGACGAATAATGTCCACAAACAGGCAGTAACGCGGCTGCTCGGTCAGGTTGGCGGACAGATGCAGCAATGTGTCGTCGAAAATGAACAGCTCATTCTGCCGCCAGGAGTTGGTGACGCCGCCGACCACGATATAGGCGGAATCGTCGTTCATCTCGTTTAGATTATAGAGGACCCGCAGCGACGCCCGCAGATAGCCAAAATGCTTCGAGGTCGTCACCTTTCGGTTGAAGATCGAAACGCCGATTGTCTGGACGTATTTCCAGGGCTGGTGGAATGCCGGGACTTGCACGGACCCATTGATGTTGTTTCCATACCAACGGAAGAAGAACATCGTACGCCCATTCTCCTTGGACCGTTCTTCGAGACGACGAACGAGATCGGCCTCGTTTGCAGCCTGAATGAGACGCTTGATCTCATCCTGGTGCTCCGCTGGCAGATCGGTCAGTTGATAGACGCCTTTATTGACGAACGGCAGCGACAAGAAATCCAGCAGGCAATTGAGGGGCGAGAGCATCCAGGTCCCTACGCCGTTGCCGATGAAGTAACGCCGGAGCGTTTCGAGTGTGATCGGGCGATTACGGCTCACATCATAAGCGCCGCAGACCGCGTACAAGAGTGCGATCTTAGGAAAGAAATAGGCGAAGGGCGTCAGCACGCAGAGCGGAAACACTACGCGCCGAGCCGTAAACTTACAAAGTCTTTCGACGAGCGCTCTGCCTCTCAAGGGCTGGCTGACGTTGACGCTCAACTGATACTCCTGCTTTGAACTTCTCCGAAGGCACGACACAGGGTCATGCGTCTTTACAAACTAACTGATGTAGACTTCCCTCGCAGCTGTTAGAGAGGCTACGACTTCTGCAGGCGTAGGACAATGGCAACGGCTGCTTCTGGTCCAAACCGAATCTATGCGGCGTCCCACGCCAGAATCCGTCATACCGTGAAGCTCAATACAGCTAAGGTTTTAACCGTTCTGTGCAAGATACGTGCGCCTTCGTTTCTCACGAGGCAATCCTAGGATAATGAAGCGTACGACTTGCCGCCCCAATCGGCGGCCTTTTTTTGCGCCGGGACGTTCTGAGCGGTTGCTTGCGGGTAATTAATATTTCGATGCAGCAGCTGTCCTATATCGCCGTTGTTTTTGCGCAAAAACGGCACATTTGACGTGCCCGCCCGTCTAAAACGAGCTCGGGAAACCAATTCTATTAGCGGCCCCCCAACACCCCGGACCCAGTTAGCAGTTTTGCCTGGAGTTGCCAGCGCTTCACGTCGAAGCAGTTCTCAATAGAGAACGAAATTCATTTGCGTGGGACTCCGACAAAGGTAGTATTGCAGGACCTGCTCCCCGGCTTCGAGAGCGCGTCCGCCTCAAAGAAAATCGCAAATATGCTGCTGCCACTCGGAACAGCCCACGGGGGCACTCCATACGTACTTTCGGCATAGTGAAATACCCCAAAGGACAAGTGTCGTTCAAGTCGCCCTACCTTTCAGCGCATGTTTCGACTTTTCCAGCAATCCCCCTTTCAGCCGCCGCAGCATGGCGATGGCATGTGGCCCTCGCATACACAATCGACTTTCTGGCATTTTTTTTCTTCGGAAATTTCATGCTCTGTCTCCTATTTGTCGCATTCGAAATCATACCGCTGTTTATCCATTAGCCTCGCCGGTCCTCGTTTCAATTCGGCACTCTAGCCTGTTCTAAGGTGAAGTGAACCGATCGGGTTAGAGCGTGGGACGAATGCTGCGATGCCCCTATTTGTCATAGGCTGCCCGCAGCAGGTTGATGAAAGGATATTCGACCTGACAGCCGAACTGCTCCAGAAGTTCGAGCGTCGCGACGCCAACCTCCGGTTCGAAAGCATCCATGTAACAGTGGATGAAAAGACCGACTCGCATGATAGCCACCCTCTTGCGCTGCTGGGTTCTGAGCCATGAAAGCGATCAAGATAGGCGATGGGCGCGTTTACGACGCGTGAAAATCGAGGCGCCGATTTCGTCGGGCGGCTGGCGCGAAAGGGATACAATGCTCTGTGCAGGAGCTGCCTTACGGATGGCGCCGACCAGTCGCTGGCCAGCCAAAACGAATATTTGCGGCGCGAATCGCGTCTAGCGCGTGGTCCTCGAGCCCTTGCGCTGTCGACGCCTTAGCCAGAGAGCGGAGGGCGACCAGCAAATCCAGCGCCTGTTTCAAATGCAAGCGCCGGGTCTGCCCGCTCAGCGCCAGGCGGTGGCATGCAACTTCGGCGGCCGTGCTGGAAACGCCGGAGGTGCGCCGCGAGATCGCAACCTCCGCCGGCGTGCCCTCTCCCGCAACGATGCGGACGCCGAGAGCAAGGTTCGCGGCCATGGCATCCCCCCGAAGGATCGTTCTCACTCCGCTCTAGCCAGAGCAGGAAGGTCGCGGCGGCGCCAATCACACCCCCGATCACGTTGTCGATGACGCGGCTAGAGCAATGCCGCTGGTTCCCTGTTTAATATGACGCGGCAGGTTGCGAGGATATGCGGGAGCGCAAATTTGGCCGCATAATCAGCATCTCCTCCATCAATGGACAGAAGGGCCAGCTCGGTCAAACCGATTATCCGGCCGCGAAAGCAGGCGTCCTCGGGTTTACCAAGGCCCGGCCCAGGAAGGTGCTAGATTCGGCGTAACTGTAAACGCAATCTGCCCGGGGTACATCAACACAGAAATGGTGCAGGCCGTGCCGAAGGATGTTTTGGAGAAAAATTTTCTCCCGCAGATCCCGATTGGACGGCTTGGTGAAGCGAGTGAAATCGCGCGTTGCGTCGTCTTCCTCGCAGCGGATGAAGCGGGACTTATCACCGCATCCACCCTCAGCGCCAATGGTGGTCAGTATTTGCCTAGGCGTTACGCGGACGCTGGTCGAACGGCGGCTGCAAAGACGGCCAGATGCTTGCGACCAGAATTGCGCCAGTTGCCGAGCCGCCCTTGACATAAACATCGAGGGTCTTGGGACCGGCGTCCGACATCTGGATCAAACGACGATTGGGAGCGATTTTAGCCTTGGACTTTGCTCTCCTTCGGCGTCTTGCTGCTTCCCTTGGTCGATGGCTGCCGAGGAGAGGTTTTCGAAGATACTGCATCGGCTGTGGACGTGTTAGCCGCCAGCACATGCAAGACCTCGTTCAAACGGCGTTGCCCCTCAGCTTTGAGCTTACAAGTCGCGGCGACGGTTTCTTGGACGAAGTCGGAAAAAGCGCGACGCGACGTGGCATCCGCGGGCAATAGCTGCGGCAATGCCTCGATCGCGACATGTTCGTCCACGGCAAGAATCGCCCACTGCTCGCGAACAGCGTTCTTGAACTCCGCCGGCGACACTTCCGGGTGCGCCAAAAGCAGTTTGCGCAGGGCCTCGAAGGTGCTCTTGTCGATGCGGTGCTGAGCCTTACCGATGTAGACCAATACGCGTGCGGCAGCATCGATTGCGTTACCCTCCGCAATCCGTCCCTTCAAACGACGCTTTTCCTCCTCGGCTGCCGCCACAACAGAGGGCAAGAGCCCAGGCCGTGCCCGGGGTGGTCCATCAAGTTGAGATATTCCGCACGCGGTTTGAACCAGGGGTGAGCCGTATACGGTGTGAAAGGTTTGCTCGACCAGCTCATCTCGTAGGTCACGGAAGAGGTTGAGCGCGTCGACCATTCCATTTGAAAATTGCTGCTGCATTGATATGAAGGGATTGTTGGCCGAGATCGGTACGCGCTTCTCTCGGACATACTTGGCGAGCGGCGCAACCGCGCGCATCGCCGGATTACTGTCGGAGAAAAGAGAATAGCCGAGCCGCAGTGGGGTTCATCTCAATGACCGCATTTGCAACGTGCGGACCGCTTGCCATCTTGATCCAGGGCTGCAGGAAGGTCTGATAACGAGCATTGTTGAGTTCTGAAACGTGTGCCACAGCTGCAAACTCGCGCTCGTCCTGGAGCGAGTTGCACCCTAACGCACGGATGTCGTCGAGACCGCGTTCCTCAATGGACAGATCGAAATCGGCCTGTCCCGATTTTTCGGGACCCGGCTTCTCAGTGATCACTATTTCGTAGAGTCCCGGCGGCATCGACTCGATAAGCTCCATGTTGTTGATGAACTCGGCATGATCCTTCACGGCCACTTTAGTGCCGACGAAAATGGCCAAATGGCCGACTTTGGGATCAATGGTGTAGAAGATCCTCTGGCCGCACTGTTGGATCTCCTCCACGCTTTGGTAATTGTCGAGAATCCAGTCTAGCGATTGCTGCGGCGGCGTGATGTTATCGCCGTGTGAGCAGAAGCAGACGATTGGCGTCTTGATCTCGCGCATATCGAGCCGAACGTCATCGCTGGTGACGATCTGGCCCGTGGAGAGTTTGTTGCCAATAAAGAGAGTGTCGACCATCCACTGCATCTCTTCGCCGCGTAAAAGGACAAAATCGCCCCACCACTTCTCGAACTGCAGGTAGCGGTCTTTTTCTTGCTCTGGGTTAACCCAAACGTTGTACGGCTTTGTCCATAAAGTGTTGGCCGGGTTGAGATTGTCGAAGTTGGCAACCAGCCAAGCGGCGTCGAAGATGCCGCCGCCAATGTCGCTCATCATGCGATCGAGCCAGCTTCCGCCAAACCAACCGGCAAGATAGCGCATAGCGTTCTTGCCGCGGACACCGCCCCAATACGAGAGGGGTGCGCCCGCGATAACCATTGGCCCGACTACATCGGGGCGCAAACAAGCCGCCATGATCGCGTGCCAGCCGGCTTGGCAGTTGCCGAACACGATGGGCTTGCCAAGGGCATCAGGGTGCAGCTCTGCGATCTTTTCCAAAAAGATCGTATGTGCGCGCGCGACGTCCTCGACTCCTTGTCCCACCGCAGGTGAAGCCGTGAAGCCGGCGAAGTAGACAGGGTGCCCCGCCTTGAACGCATCGCCGATCTCGCTCAAGTGTTTAAACCCGCCAATCCCCGGACCCTGCCCGGCGCGCGGATCTATGACAAAGAAGGGGCGCTTGCGGTCGTCAATCTCGGCTCCCTCTGGTGGAATGATGCGCAGTAGCGAATAGTTGACTGGATGGCGCAACTCGTCGCCGCGCATCACTAGCTCGCTTTCGTAAATTAGGACCGAATCTACCCCGTGGGCCAACATCTGCTCGCGCTGGTTGCCGCGTTGGCGCAGGATGTCCAGGAACAAAACCGATCTCTGCCAAAAGTCGCGCACATACTCATTCAGAGCGGTCGGCGCCAGTTTCTCGATCTGTGCAGAAAATTTGTCGATCTCGTTGAAAGCTGTTGGTGCCAGATTCTCGATCTTATCCGACAACTCGTCGAGTACTCTGGGTGGCGTCAGGGGCTGGAGCGGGATAGTGGCAGGGATGGCTTGAACCACTGCTTGCTCCTTATAGTGGGCGTCGCCTCATGCAGTATCGTCCAACGATACGGGGCCACTTATCTGGGGCGATACTCTATCGGATGAAACAGCCGATCACTTTGGCCATGACTTTTTTCTCCCGAAGTATTGGGCACCATTATCGCTGTGGCTCATTGATCGAGATCAACGAGACGCTCAATTATTGCAGCGAGCCGTTACAAAATACGGCGGTTCGGCCCGAGGGAACACGCCGGAATTACAGCCGACTGGCCCGAGTCCGACTAGGCGAGCTTGTCGCTGCTCGATTGGCCGCACCTTGACTCCGACCAGCGCCAGCGCGTGGCGGGCGATCATCATTTCCTAGTCCCTGGGCACAACCAGAGCGCGAGACCTTGCTCTGTGGCTGCGAGATCACTGCATTGTATGCGGCATTCGGCGCCACATAACGCTGGCACCCAGCCAGGCGAGCTTGTCCGCGATTCGGCTGAAAGTGACATTGGACTCCTCGATCCAGCGTAACGAGGAGCAGCACCGGCTGATCCCAATACGCAACAACCAGGGCGCGCGATTTATCGTCGTCGATGGTCGGATATATAATCCCAAGCGTCGCTACTAAACGATCACGATACTCAAGATTGGCGATATGCGCCGCCTTCGACGTACGAGAATCCGTCTTTGATTCAGGACTTCTAGTTTCGTGGTCCACACGCCGCTTTAGCAGCGTTAATTGAGAGGCCACTGCTAACGGCAAGCTACAATCGGCAGCGTCCGCGGCGACCACCCTCAGAGATACAGCTGAAAATGGGAAAACCATTCCCGGTGCCCGCTCGAAACGTCCGGGCAACGCGTGATTACTTTGCGGTAAGTCAAAAATACGACGCCGTATAGCGCAGAGAATTATCGTGCGCAATGCCGCGTGGCCGATGCCGCTCGACGGGAACGACACGATGGGAACAGTGTTCGCCGGCACCGTCTGGTTCACCGTTTACGTCATTGGCTTGCTGCTGCCGCTGACAATCGCATTGCTCTGCGATCCGATCGACGTCGTGCGGCCATTCCTCCTTGAGCTCGGCGTTGCGCTCGGATTTCTCGCCTATCCGTTGATGACGTCCGAATTCATGCTGGTGGGCCGCATTCGCTCCGTCTCTGTGCTCTATGGCAACGACGTGCTCATGTATTTTCACAAGTACATGGGGCTCGTCGTATTGCTGTTCGTTGCCGTCCACCCTTTGTTGGCGTCGCACGGCGACTTTGCGCAGTTCAATCCGTTCAGCAGCGCAGCATCGCCTCGCCACGGTGCCTGGTCGTTCTGGTTGCTCCTCGCGCTTACGCTGACGTCGCGTTTCCGAAGGCAAATTGGGCTGGGCTACGGAGCTTGGATGGTGATCCACATCGTGCTCGCCGTCGCCATCTGCGCGCTCGCGCTCGTGCACGTGCTCGGCGTGGCAGGCTATTCATCGAGTAGTGTAGTACGCACAGTGATGATCGGCTATTTCATCGGCTTTCTCATTCCGATGTTCCGGTACCGCGTCTGGAGCTACTACCAAATGGCGTCCCGACGGTGGCAAGTGATTGAGAACCGTGATGAAGGCGCTCGAGTCCGCACCCTGGTGGTAAAGCCAATCGGGCACCCGGGTTTTGACTTTCATCCCGGCCAGTTTGCGTGGATTGCAACCGGACACCCGGTCACTAGCGAACAGCACCCGATATCGATCTCCTCATCGGCCGAGCTGGGTTCTGATCGCCGGATCGAGTTCAGCATTGCGAGCCTGGGTGACTGGTCAGGCAGGCGGGTCCCGCAGGCGGCCGTAGGATCCTCAGTTTACGTGAACGGACCTTTCGGCGCCATGTCAACCGACCGCGAGCCCGGCCAGGGCTTTGTGCTCATTGCGGGCGGGATCGGCATCACCCCGCTGCGCTCGATGATGCTCACGATCAAAGACCGCGGCGACCCGCGTCCCGTCGTTCTCTTCTATGCAGCGGCCACCCTCAACGACTTGGTCTTTCGCCAGGAGCTAGAGGCCTTGCAGCGGCAGATTGACCTCAAGCTCGTCCTCGTCCTATCGCATCCGCCCGGCGATTGGACGGGCGAGCGCGGCCATATCGACAGGGCCTTACTCAAACGCTACCTACCAAAGCAGGCCATGCGCTTCCAGTATTTCATCTGTGGTCCGGGCCGCATGCTCGATGCCATGGAAGAGGACCTGGTTGCGCTCGGCATTCCGCGATCGCGAGTCCACAGCGAGCGTTTCGACGTCGTGTGAGAGCCGCTCATGCATCACAACATCATCCTGCGCTTCGCGATGGGGTTAACGGCCCTGCTGATCGTTTTGTCGTTGGGATTTGCGTGGGGCGTCCGCGGGCGTGAGCAACGGTTCGCTGCCCGAGAACCAGTTCACGAGTCCGTATATACCGAGACCCAGGCCGCGGCGGCATATCGCGAACGTTGCGCGGGATGTCACCCTCGGCATGAACCTGCGGCCTGGGCTGCTCGGCAGCCTGCGCCAGCGCGGGAAGCATCGGTCTTAAGTCTGCTGCAGCAGCATGGAAAGGCATCTGAAGCGGAGAACCGCCTCATCGCGCGCTACCTCGCGCAGCAGGCATCAGGCTCTTGATCGCATTCCTTGCCACGCTACGGCTCCGCGATCCAAGCGCGCCGCCGATACGGGTTTACTTCCATGAAGCTAGCTGGTCGTCGGTGGCGTGTCCGCAAGTGGCGCGAAAGTGAATCGATGCCCGCGTCCCGCTTAACTCGGCGGAAAACCGGGTTGCCGCGCTATCCACTACGCTTATACTCGACGGCTTGCATTGCTGTGTCCCTGAGCAGCAATGGAGGGAGGAAGAGTGTACGGAGGCAGTCACCTGCTGGGTGCCGTCGTCGCGATCGCCTGCATTGCCAATGCCACGGCCGCAAACCCCCAGTCGACATCCCCGATCAGGATCGGCTTCAGCGTGTCGCTCACGGGCGGGTTGGCTGCCGGTGGCAAGCAAGCCGCTCTCGCCTATGAGATGTGGGCGGAGGATGTGAACGTGCGTGGAGGCCTGCTCGGCCGCAAGGTCGAGCTCACGGAGTACGACGATCAATCCAACCCCTCCAACGTGCCCGGCACTTATTCGAAGCTGCTCGATCTCGACAAGGTCGACCTTGTCGTGTCCGGCTACGGGACGGCGATCACCAGCGCGGCAATGCCTGTCGTCATGCCGCGCAAGAAATTGTTCTTGTCGCTGTTCGCGCTGGCGGCGAACGACCAGTTCCACTACGACCGGTACTTCCAAATGTTGCCGAGCGGGCCCGACGCCCGGGCCGAATTCTCGCGCGGCTATTTCGAATTGGCCTCTGCGCTCGATCCACGGCCACAGACGCTTGCGATCGTCGGCGCCGACGCCGAATTTTCCGCCCTAGCCATGCAAGGTGCGCGGGAGAACGGTGCGAAGCACGGCTTCCGAATTGTCTACGACCGTACGTACCCGCCGGGCACCGTGGAGTTCGATTCGTTGGTTCGTGCTATCAAGGCGAGAAATCCCGACCTGGTCTACATAGCGTCGTATCCAACGGATTCGGTTGCGCTGATCCGAGCCGTTCATGAGGTGGGGCTGGGGGCCCGGATGCTGGGCGGCAGCATGATTGGCCTGCAATTCGCTGAACTGAAGTCACGGCTTGGCCCGCTGCTGAACGGCATCGTCGCCTACGATTTGTACGCGCCCGAGCCGACCATGCGATTTTCCGGGATCGTGTCGTTCCTCGAACGTTATCGCCATCGTGCGGCAACGGCCGGGGTCGATGCGCTCGGGTTCTACCTGCCGCCCTACGCGTACGCCGAAATGCAGATCCTCGAAGCGGCCGTGAAAGGGGTGGGCTCGCTCGACGACGACAAGCTCGCCGATTACATCCGCAGGTCGACCTTCGACACGGTGGTCGGGCCGATATCGTTCGGCTCGAGGGGCGAATGGGCTGAGCCCCGCATTTTGTACGTGCAATATCGAGGCGTTCAAGGCAATGACGTCGAGCAGTTCAAGCACGCGGGCAAGGCCGTTATTCTGTATCCGCTGCGCTTCAGATCGGGCGAGCTGATGAGTCCGTTCGTGCCGACGAAACACTGATGTCACCCGCGCTTTTGAGAGCGGAGCTGCGAGTCGGCCTGAATGTGAGCTCCCGCTGCTGGCCGGGATCGGATTGACTACCGTATCCCGGGTCCTTTCGACTACTCCTAGCCGGGGACCGCTTTTGGGGCCGAGCCTAACAGTGTAGCGGGCGGTGATGACGCGAAACCGTCATCGGCCGCTAAGGAACCGCGCTGCCGCCAATCCCATTGCCATCGCTCCGATGACGAAACCGCACGACGAGGCTGCCTGAAGCGCATCGAGCATTTGGCCCTGATTGAGCAGAACGATCGCTTGAAAGGCATACAGGCCGGGCACCATGATGATGATCCCCGGTACGGTGATGGCGATGCGCGGCTCATTGAGGCGCCGATGGACCAGCGACCCGGCGAGCCCAACTGTCAATGCAGCAAGAAACGTTGCTGGCGCAAGCATCATGCCACCGTCATGCAAAGCAAGCCGTAGCTCGTTGGCTCCAAACGCCAAGAGGCCCACGCCGTTTGCTTTGTTTGCGGTGGCGCTGTGAGGTTGTTTAGAGGGAGTGTGGCGAAGGGTCTCCTCGCCGGGTCCATCTTCTTTGGCAGCTTCCTAACGATTGGTCTTCCAGTTATCACATTCGACTACCTAGGCCGCATCCCGCGCCGAAAGCGGCTTAGTCAATAGAGGCATGCTGCGATTCACGCGCTGATCGGGATCGCACGGCGAGAGTCGCCTTAAAGGCAACGAGCAGCGATTGCCTCGTTAACCTGAGCGACGTCCGAATCGAAGCGGACGAGATCTTGGTCGCGTTCCGCGCCGGCCTTGCAAAGTGCGGTTACAGCGCGCGTCTTTACCAACTCAAAAAAATAGAGACGCGTCGCGCTGCATCTTTCTGATTTGTTCAGGGCGGCGAGATTTTTGATCCGCGCCTGCATTGCCGCTACGTTTGCGGTCGCTTCCGCAAGGTTGCGGTCGCAACCTGGCAAAGGTTTCACTTCCGAGCGAGCAGGCTGCGCCGCCAGAACCGCCATTGCGAACGTGACCGGTAAAATCAGCCCAACAAATGCAATGAATGCGATTACAAAACGCTTGGGCAGCGGTCGCTTCTTTTTTTGTTGAGCCTCAGCCGCGAGGGCATAGCGGCAATGCTTTGAGCAGTAGCGCTGCTTGTCAAACCAGCCACGCTGATAAGAGATAAGCCCGATGCCGCGATTGCAATCCGGATTTGAGCATTTCATGACGCTTTCCTTCCACGATTCCTGAGAACGCGGACGATCTCATGCGCGCGCACTTCAAAGCATTGAGTATCGCAGCAGGGCAGTCGCGTCTCTAAATCACGAACGTAGCCTTTCTCGAAGGGGCATCCGCATAGTGCGCAGCGTTGGTCGCTGCAAGGAATACGGTTATTAACGACAACGAACCGAACTACTTTTGAATATCTGCCGCTGGCGAGAGTCAGACCGATACTCATGTTCCACCTTCATCGCTTTGGAAGTGAGCAGGGAAGAGCCCTCTGTCCTAAGTGGCACTCACTCTGGACGGTCGACGTGCCGAAATCGATTGCACGCGAGTAGCGCCGGATAGTTCTCTCGTCGTCATCGCTAAGCCAACGTTTAGAGCTGCCGAGAGACTTGGCATTTCTGGAGTCACGCACCGTCGACGCCCGGTTGGATTTTCACTTGAATCTGGCCGGCGATCAGCTTGGCGGCTCGGTTGGAGAAACTTGTTGCCAACTCGGCCGCTCCGTTATCTTGTCAGCTGAATTTTTAGTCTGCGCTTATGTCGAGGCGGGTGATCTCGGAGGTTTTGGGGTCGCCGGCCTCGTTGGGCGTTGTGTTTTTGGCAGGCTGTTTGAGCGGTGCCACGTTCACGCCGGCAGCAAACGCCACGAGGCCATACGTGCTCAATCGCGCAGTCCGTGAGGCGCACTGCGTCGCCGCTCCCTCGCGCTGATCGGCGTCAGCGGGTTCTTCGAGCTGGCGGTTGCCGCGGCAATCAGCCTTTCGATTTCAATTCCGGGGCGCCTCTCGCGACCGTGGTCGGCGTGCTGATCGAAGTCCCGGCGATGCTGGAGCCCACCGATGCCCAACAGATAGGGCGCGGCTGCGCTCTGTAATAGAGGATGCCGGAGGGCCATCCCGACCCCCGAGCGGTACGATTACCCATGCGACAAATGTCAAACAGACAATCGTAAAAATCCCGGCGACAGCTCCGAGCACGTCGACAGCGTATGCCAGCGGCGTCCACATTCCATCGCCATGCTGAGGTGGCTGAAAGTGGCTTCTATAAAAGATCCACATGGCTCAACACTTACTAAGTTTGAAGCGCGCATTTGGCGATCCTCGCCTTGATGGCGCTCGCATCGACGCCCTCGGGGAACTCGATCGTCCGCTCGAACGCCATAGTTGCGTTCGACCATACGGAAGTATCTGTCCTTCTGCTCCTTCTCGGCAATCTTCTAACCGTTGATGGTGAGGAGATCGTCAGCGAAGTTGATCTGTAGGTCCCTCTCCAAGGCCGGGCAGTTCGGCGGTGATCTCTATCTCCTTGTCGGTTTCGGTGACGTCGGTGACCGGCATCAACTCGCCGAGCGGCGGCATATCGATTAAAAAATGCTACTGCGCGCATTAAACTTTGCATTGCGGCAGATCAAGCGGCGCACTTGTCATTGATGGACGACGTTTCCCGTCCCCCCGCAACCAGCGACCAAGACGCTTTCACCAGCGTGGCGGAGCCGCTCCCGACGCCCGCCCGGACACCGTTGATTAAACAGACCGGAGAGCACGTGATACGTGGTCCTTGCGTGCCAGCGAGCACGTCCCGCAGCCCGGAATGGCAAGAGCTGCCTTGAACCCGCCGGCTCGGCCACATCCGTTTGGGCCAGACCGACACTTGATGCACATCAATTCGCCTGCTCGGGGCTGGGCCATGCTGACGAAACGGTGCCTCCCCCAAGGGCTGGTGACGATGAATAGGGAATGCACTGTTGCGCCGCCGTCTAGGACAGTCGGATCTGCGCCTCGGCTACTGAGCAGAGGCGAAAGGCTTGGGCGCTTGGGGCTGTATCTTCTTGCGCTGTCGTTGTGGGGCTGTGTGCTCGTGCCCGCCGGAATGTGGGTGGCGCGTCTTTATTCCCCGTCCGCCATAGCGATCAGCTTGGTCGAGTAAATCAGCATCCGGTCAACTTGGAGGACCGGCACAACTTAGGACAAAGTCGCTGTGGGGTTCAGGACTAGCGGGTTGAGACAGACGCATGAAAATAGAATTCCGTGACCTGTGGCTCGCAATAAGTTTGATCGTCGGTTTTCAACTCACGCTGTTTCAGTGGCGTATCGACCGCGAAGCCAGAATGGTGGAGAGGGAGCCGAAGGAGATGTCCTGGCTGCCTCCGTCCGACTGGGTGGGAGGGCTCTCAATGTTATGCCTTGTCGGAGGCGGGATCATGCTGCCGGCAATCGGGCTTATTGACGAAGGTCGCACAACCCAAAGGCTGTTTGGCCTCGGCACTTTGTTGGCGATCGCACAAATCATCGGACTGGCAGGGCACTACGAGCTGTTCACAATTAAGGTGCGGAGCAAAGCCTTCTTTCCGCTTCAAGAGCGAATCGTCCTCGCGATATTCGCGCTCTTGACGGCATGGTATTGTTGGCGCGCTTGGATCGTGGACTCGTGAGTCAAAGGCAAGACGCAACTGAATTCGGGCCCTCGAGCCGGCACGTCGACGATCTCATGTATCCCGATCGTTTCAGTAGCGGTTGGGTATGAGCTGACCTGCACCGAGCCGCTCGGGAGCGCCTTTCGGACGCGCTTGCGGCTCCGGAATTTTCGGGAGGTCGGTGTGGACTTTCTTGTAAGGTATACTGTCGAGTAGATGGCGGATGAGATTTAGCCGCGCGCGCCGTTTGTCATCGGCCGGCACGACGTACCACGGCGCCTCCGGCGTATCCGTTGCTTCGATCATCCGCCGGTAAGCCGCTGTATAGTCCCACCAGCGCCGCACCGATTCGATGTCCATCGGGCTCAGTTTCCAATGTTTGACCGGATCTTCGATCCTGGCCTCAAACCGCCGCCGCTGCTCATCTTGGCTGACATCAAGAAAGTACTTGCGCAGAATGATCCCCATATTGACGACGACCTCACGCTCCACCGCAGGGGTTAGCAGGAGAAAACGTTCAGCCTCCTCGTGGCTGCAGAACCCCATGACCCGGTCGACCCCAGCCCGGTTATACCACGAGCGGTCAAAAAGAATGATCTCGCCCGCCGCAGGGAAATGTTCAATGTAGCGCTGAATAAAGATTTGCGTCTTCTCACGGTCCGAGGGAGCCGGCAATGCCACACGGCGATAGACTCGCGAATTCGTGCGAGCAGTAATTCGGCTGATAACACCGTCTTTGCCTGCCGTGTCGCGGCCCTCGAAAACAATGACGATGCGAGCACCGCTGGCCTGGACCCAAGTTTGCAGGCGAACGAGCTCCACTTGCAGCTTCGCGAGTTCTTTCTCAAATTCCTTTCGGCTCAACTTGCCTGAAGCGCTGGTCGCAGCAAGCGACTCATGGCTTTCTTGCTTGTTCTTGCCCAACCGAAACCCTCCTTACGCGGTCCGTCCCACTCGCATGACATAGGGTTGGAAACGCTTTCTCAATGCGTCTATATCAACTTTGACCATCTTATTAGCTCGCGCTGAAGATAACCTTACGAAAACGGGACAGAGCGAATCCGAAATAAACGCTAGCTATAGCGCCCATGGCGACGATCTCCGGCCAGATTATCGAGAAATCCGCCCCACGAAAAAGCACGTCCTGAGAAAACACAACAAAGTGGGGAGTCGGACTGATGACCTTCATCACATATTGCAACCAGACCGGCATGCTCTCCATCGGCGTGGTGCTACCGGAAAGCAGCATCATCACCAACAGCACCGGGATCGACAGCAGACCAAACTGAGCCATCGTAGAAGCTACTGTCCCGAGCGCGATGCCAAGGGCTGCAACTGTAAAAACATAAAAACATGCCCCAAACAGGAACAGGGAACGCGAGCCGGCAATCGGCACCTGCAACCACCATTCCACCACGAACCACAACGAAAGGGTCGCTGCCGCCAGAATGACCATGCCATTCGCCAGGATTTTCGAAAGCATGATCTCCGCGGCAACCACAGGCATCACAAGCAGATGCTCGACGGTGCCCTGCTCGCGCTCACGAATAAGCGCGGCGCCTGTGAGCATCACGGTGATCATTGTAAGATTGCTGACGATTTGCATCACCGCGGTGAACCAACTCGTCGTAAAATTTGGATTGAATTTTGCTCGCGTGACAACCTTGACCGGTACACCGCTCCATCCTTCGCGTCCGGAGACGAAATCTGTCACATAGGTGAGCACGACGTTCTGTATGTAGCTCATGCCATTAAACGCCTGGGCGGACGCGGTGGCATCGATATCGATTTGAACCGTTGGCTGTCGTCCGGAAAGGATATCGGACTCGAACTTTGGTGGGATTTCGATGACAAAAATGAACCGCTGAGCATCCATCGCGGGGTCAATTTCCGTCGCCGCGATCTGTGTAACCGACTTGAAGGTGGGCGGCGTGAGACCATCTGCAATACTGCGCGACAAGTTCGAATGATCCTCATCCACCATCCCAATCGCAAGATTTTTCGCTTCGGTTGAGGCGCCCGTAGCTGCGGCATAGATTGCAACAGTGAAGGAATAGGCGACAAGCGCCATCATAATGGGGTCAGAACGGAAGCTGCGCACCTCCTTGATGATCAGCCGGTAAATGTTTGCTAGGTGCAGCCCGAACTGACGGAGCCGATGACCTCCGGGCGCCTTTGCTTCGGGCCCGGCATTTGGGACACCGCCCTTGCTTGAATCTGCCGCCGGGATTGCGAGGCGCATCTCACGTCTCCTGCTTCCGCAGAAACATGAGAGACAGTACAAAGAAGCCAACTGCAAAAACTGCAAGCATGAGCAGATTGAACCATAGGTCTGAATAGCTCAATCCTTTGGTGAATGTACCCACGCTAACGGGCTGGAACCAAGCCGCTGGAAACATCATGCCAATGGCCCTTCCCATGCCGGTGAGGGTCGACACTGGTACCAGCAGCCCGGAGAAGTTCACAACCGGAATGATGGAAAGAACTGTGGTGGCAAAGACTGCCGCAACTTGAGTTCGAGTGAAGGTCGAGACGAGTTGACCGAAGCCGCACGTGGACAAGACGTAGAGCAAGGCCCCTAATATGAGCGCTCCGAACGACCCTTTGACGGGCACGTGGAACACGACATAGGCCATAATCACAAGGATCGTGAACGTCAGCATCCCAACCACCACATAGGGGAACAGCTTGCCAAGCAGGAATTCGAATTTGGTGATGGGTGTCGATCGAAAGTTTGCAATGGAGCCGGTCTCTTTCTCGCGGACAACACCGATGGTCGCCATAATGGCCGGGATCAGAATCAGCATGATGACGATGACGCCAGGCACCATAGAGAAGACACTCTTGAAACCCTGGTTGTAACGGAAGCGATTGCTGACATCGACGCCCCCGAAATAGGTGTTGGACGGAGCGTTGGGACCAAGGCGTTCCGTAATGACATCCTGCGCGTAACGCAGCGTCAGTCCGGTCACGTACCCCATTGTTGTTTCGCCGCGAAACGGCATGGCACCGTCGATCCAGAAGGCTACATCTGGCGAATGCAGACTGGACAGATCACGGCCGAAGCCAGATGGAATTTCCACCGCGACGGCCAGCTCGCCGCTTCGCATGCGCTGTTCTAGTTCAGCGGCAGAGCTAATGGGTGGCCGTTCAGAGAAATAGCGGGAGCCTGAGAAGTTTTCGAGCAGCCTGCGGCTTTGCGGAGTCTGGTCCTGGTCGAAAGCCGCATAATTGAGGTTCTCAACATCAAAGGTGATGCCATAGCCGCAGGCCAGCATCAGAATGACAGGACCCAAGAACGCAAATGCGAGCCGTATCGGATCGCGCAGAAGCTCCATCGTCTCGCGCCGGGCATAGGCCCACATCCGCCCAGGATCTACTCGTTTGGAAGTCCGTGCCGGAGCGAACTTTCTATCTTGCACGGCTGGTTGGGGTTCGGCTTTTTGCGCTGGGCCGGTGGCGAGCTGCGGCTCGGGTTGAAGTCTCTTTTTTTCTTCCGTTGCGGCCGCCTCTTCGAGATACGAGATGAAGGCCTCCTCCAGTGAAGCGCTTCCGCGCTCTTTGACGAGCTCCTTCGGTCCGCCGACAGACAACACGCGCCCTCGGTGCATCAATGAGATCCGATCGCACCGCTCAGCCTCATTCATGAAATGGGTAGAAAGAAAGATCGTCACACCATCGTTGCGCGAGAGATCGATGAGAGTGCGCCAGAACGCGTCGCGCGCGACCGGATCGACCCCCGAGGTGGGCTCGTCGAGGATGAGGATGGACGGCCGGTGGAGCACGGCCACCGCAAGCTGCAGCCGCTGCTTCACGCCGAGTGGGAGGCTCTCCGGCTTGGCATCAGCCGTCTCTTTCAGGTCGTACCGTTCGAGCAGCTCCTTAATGCGAGCATCGATTTCGTTTGCAGGCACGTGATAAAGGTGCGCATGGAGCTCGAGATTTTGACGGACCGTGAGCTCGCTGTAGAGCGAAAACGCTTGCGACATGTAACCGACGTTCTGCCGCGCCTCCATGTCGTCGGCTCCCATCGACTTGCCGAATAATTTGGCCGACCCTTCCGTAACCGGAAGCAGCCCGGTCATCATTTTCATGGTTGTCGTCTTCCCGCAGCCGTTCGAGCCGAGGAAGCCAAAAATCTCACCCCGCCCAATGCGAAAGCTTACATGGTCCACGGCGACGAAATCGCCGAACCGGCGCGTGAGCCCCTCCGCCTCGATCGCCGGCGTCTGGTCTTGGCTTTCGGAGCGGGGCCGCACGATCACCTCTTGGTGGAGCGCGCGCTTCTCTTCCGGAAGCAATGCGATGAAAGCCTCGTCGAGATTGCTCTTTTGCGCTTTGGTGAGAATCTCCTTTGGAGCGCCCTGTGCGATGACCTTGCCCTCGTCCATCGCCGCAAGCCATTCGAAACGGCTTGCCTCGTCCATGTAAGCCGTCGCGACGATCACGCTCATTTGCGGCCGCCGCTCCCGGATAGAATCGATCAATTCCCAGAATTGACGGCGCGAGAGCGGATCGACACCCGTCGTCGGCTCGTCCAGAATGAGCAGATCCGGGTCATGCATCAGCGAGCAGCATAAGCTGGCTTTCTGCTTCATGCCGCCCGACAGTTTGCCGCAAGGCCGATCCGCGAATGGATCGAGCGCCGTCGCCTTCAGCAAGTCGACGATGCGCACGTGCCGCTCGGCCGTGCCCTGGCCGAAGAGGCGCCCGAAAAAGTCGATGTTGTCGAACACGCTCAATGTTGGATACAGATTGCGGCCCAAACCTTGCGGCATGTACGCAATACGGCCGTAACTCGCGCGTCGATGGCTCTCGGCCGCCATATTTCCATCAAGCGCGATGACCTTGCCTGCCTGAATTTTCCGCACCCCGGCAATCAGGGCTAGTAAGGTGGATTTGCCGACGCCGTCAGGCCCGATTAGCCCGGCCATACAGTTGGCGGGAATATCCAGCGTCAGATCATTGAGTGCGAATCTCTTTCCGTAACGGTGCGTTACGTGTTCAACGTTTGCGACGACATTTGCGCTCATTCCGGTAGCTTCACCGCAAGATCTGCTGGCCAAGGAATTTTAGAATCGACACGCACAAAGCCTAGGCCGCGCACGCCCGTCTTTACCGAACGGTAGTACTTGTCCAGAACCGCCGGCTCAGCCTGGAGTTTGACCCGAAACATCAGCTTCTCGCGTTCCTCCGCAGTCTCCACGCTTTTAGGCGTGAACTGCGCGTCAGTCGCTACGAAGCTGATGCTATTCGGAAAGACGTACTGCGGAAGCGGGTCAAGAATCGTGCGCGCCTCGTCACCAAGCATGAGACGTCCGGCGACATTCGCCGGAACGTATATCGTCATGTAGATGTCCTTGAGATCAAGAATGGTCAGCACGCGCTGCCCCGCGCTGATGACCTCGCCGGCGCGCGCGAGCCTATACTGCACGCGTCCGCTTCTCGGAGAAACGAGCACGAGATCGACAAGCACTGATTGAAGTTGCTCGACATTTGCTTGGGCGGCCTTGATTGACGAGTCGGCCTGGTCGCGCTGGGCGTTCGCTGCCACATAGGCCGCGTCGGCAGCCTCAAACCTGTTACGTCGCTGGTCCGCGATCTGGTTTGAAATGTTACCCGTGAGCAGCAATTGCTTTGCCCGCTCGTAATCGGTCCGGGCAAATTCGACATCGCTCTTCCGCTGGACGATGAGGGCATTGGCCTCCGCCAACGCCTGTTTCGCTTTCAAGACTTGCGCCTGGGCAGCGCGCAGCTGTGCTTCGGTTTCCGGTGACGAAATTGTCCCCACAACCTGGCCAGCTGTCACCTCGTCCCCTTCATTCACCGTCAGGGTCACCAAGCGGCCTGGATATTTCGCCGCGACGTCTACCTCCGTTGCTTCAATGCGCCCATTCGTCTTGATGATGCCCTCTGGCATGTCGCGACCGCGCAGCCGATTGATCAGGGTCTCGACCGCCGTTTTGGCCCGGTCAACGGGATTTTGCTGTGCCGTTTGGGCCTGTGCGTCCGGGCTAATCGCCAACAGAGCCACAGCGAGCAAACCGGCCCCAAAGCGTCGGATTTCTGTTTTTCTGATGCTCATGACATCACATGGTAGCCTGCATCCACATAGGCGGTCGTGCCGGTGACATTGCGGGCGAAGTCGCTGACGAGCCCGGCAGCTATCGCGCCTACGTCTTCAATGGTGACCAGACGCCGCTCCGGCGCATGTTCGCGAGCCTTGTCGATCAGGTCGTCAAAGTGATCGATGCCGGAAGCGGCGCGCGTCTTGAGAGGCCCTGGCGATAGCGCATTCACGCGAATACCTTTTGGACCCAGCTCGGCTGCGATGTAGCGAACGGTCCCTTCGAGGGCGGATTTTACTGGCCCCATCACGTTGTAATGATCGACAACCTTTTCAGCACCGTAGTAGCTGACCGTCAGCAAAGACCCACCGCCCGCCATCAGCGGCTCTGCCAGATGGGCCATCCGAATGAACGAGTGCACCGAGATATCCATCGCGAGGGAAAATCCCGCGCGCGAGCAATCGGTAACGCGGCCGTGCAAATCCTCTTTCGGACAAAATGCGATCGAATGCAGCGCAAAATCCAAGCGACCGAAAGTCTTCGTGATGTACTCGAAGACACTTTCGAGTGAGCCTTCCGCTTCAACGTCGAGCGATAGCATCGCTGCCTTGAGAGCCTCTGCAACCGGGGCGGCGAAGCGCCGCGATTTCTCGGTGCAGGTGAGGACAAGGTCAGCGCCAGCTTTCCGGAATGCATTCGCGCATCCCGCAGCAATGGAATGCTCATTGGCCAGGCCAATCACCAATCCGATTTTCCCGCTCAACAGGCCATCGAGAGACATGGCTAGCCCTCCAGAACGTAAGTGCCCGGAGCATCACAAAGAGGCGGATAGCCTTTCGTGCTTGCTCCCAGCCCAGGAGGAGTATCTGGAGTGCTCGACCGCTGTTCGAGCCAACCAATCCATTCCGGCCACCAGGAGCCATCCTTTTTTGGCGCGGCTGCCGCCCAAGCGTCCGGGTCAGCGTAATGCGTAGTGGTTGTGTGCGTCATTACCTGATAATTGCGGTGACCACTTCCAGGCGCGGCGACGATGCCAGTATTGTGGCCGCCGGAGGTCAGAACAAACGTGACCTCCGCATCCGTGAAGAGATGGATTTTGTGGACTGAACGCCAAGGCGCGATGTGGTCCCGCGCTGTACCGACGGCGAAGATGGGGACCCGAATGTCGTTCAGCGCGATCGGTTTTCCACCAACTTTGTAGCGGCCCTCGGCAAGGTCGTTGTTCAGGAACAAGTGCCGGAGATACTCAGAATGCATTTTGTACGGCAACCGCGTCCCATCCGCATTCCAGGCCATCAAATCGTTGAGCGGCGCGCGCTCGCCCATAAGGTACTCGCGCATTATCCGAGACCAGACCAGGTCATTGGAGTTCAGTAATTGGAACGAGCCCCCCATCTGCGTCGAATCGAGGAAGCCCTGCTCCCACATAATGTCTTCGATGAAAGCGATCTCGCCTTCATTGATGAACAACATGAGCTCGCCAGCCTCAGTGAAGTCAGTTTGTGCGGCGAACAGGGCCACCGACCGAAGCCGCTCATCGTCGTCGCGCGCCATGGTCGCCGCCGTGATCGACAGTAGCGTGCCGCCCAGGCAGTATCCGGCCGCGTGCACCCGCTGATCGGGGATGATCGCGGAGATCGCATCGAGAGCGGCCATGACACCGAGCGTGCGATAATCATCGAACCCTGTCCCGCGGTCCTCTGCGCCTGGATTTCTCCACGAGATCGCAAACACGGTGAACCCATGCTCAACGAGATACTTGACGAGCGAGTTCTGCGCAGACAAATCAAGTATGTAATATTTCATGATCCAGGCCGGCACGATCAGTACAGGCTCCGGCCTGACTTTGTCCGTCGTCGGGCTGTACTGAATCAACTCGATCAGACGATTGCGGTACACTACCTTTCCGGGCGTGATCGCCAGGTTGCGGCCAACCTCGAAGCTTTCTGTACCTTCCGGTTTCTTCCCCGAGATCGATCGTGCAAAATCTTCGACGAAATATTGAGCCCCGGTGAATAGATTTCTGCCCCCTTGCTCCATCGTCCTCTTTAGGGCCACCGGATTCGTCAGCAGGAAATTCGAGGGCGAAAGCATGTCCAGGATTTGCCGCGCGGTGAACTCGGCCATGCGCTCGTGCTGCTTGGTCACTCTGCGGAAACCGGTGGTCGCGTCATGCCACCACTCCTCCTGGAGCAAAAAGCCCTGATAAATGACGTTGAATGGCCATTGCTGCCACGCCTCGTCATTAAAGCGACGATCCTGCGGCAGAGGCTCAACGCAACGAGCGGGCTTATCCGGCAGACCCTGTGCGCGCGCGTACAGCGCAAAACGCGTGGCATTCTTTACCGCTTTTTCGAACAGCTGACCGCGTCTGCCGGGGGAGACGGCTAGATTCATGGCCCAATCCAAGAACGCACCCGCTAGAACAGGCGGAGAGAGGCCGGCCGTCACGCGAGCCAACGAGGCGGAAAGGGAGCGATCTAAAACGTCACCAACTTCCTGCGACACGTAGGACTGCCGCTCGAGAACACGACGCAGAGGTGCCAAATCCAGCCTGGGCGGATGCAAACCGGTGGCCGGCTTCGTGGATGGCAGCGGTGCAGCTGCTTTCTCAGAAGCTTGAGGCGGCCTGCTTTTCTCAGGGGCGGTCACGCTGACGAGCGACATGGGTTTGTCCTCATACTGGCATGATTTTGCAAATTACAACTATCTGTATTGCGGTGGATAAGGTGTTGATCTGCCTCAAACTGGCTTACGATTTTTTTGTAGGCGTCCATTCCGAATTGGTGCGCTCAGATACTTGCTCACCTACGCCGCGAAGCTCTTGCCGCCCTGAACTGCTCGATAAGTGGCAACCGCTTCGTCGGCGATTACCTGTTCTTCGTCCGTCGGGATGATCAGGACGCGGGCACGGCTGGAGCCGGCGCTGATGGTTTCCGCGTTGCTCTCGTTCGCGCGCGTATCCAGCTCGAGCCCGAGCCAAGCAAGTCGCCCGCAAATCGCCGCGCGAATGGGCGGCTGGTGTTCTCCGATGCCTGCAGTGAAGACGAGGGCGTCCATGCCGCCAAGCGTCGCCACGAGCCGCGCAATCTCTCCCGCCGTTCGAAACGCGAATAGGTCCAAAGCTTCGCGCGCTTCGGGCTCCGCGCTGGCCAGCAATTCGCGGCTGTCGGCGCTGAAACCGGACACCCCCATCAATCCCGACTGATGATAAAGGATGTCTTCCACCTCGTGGAGGGTGTACTCCATCGGCCCGAGAAGATGAAACAGCACGCCCGGATCAAGCGCGCCGCAGCGGGTTGCCATCGGGATTCCGTCGAGCGTGGAAAATCCCATGCTGGTATCGCGACTGATACCTCCCTCCATAGCGCACAAGCTCGCACCGCTGCCGAGATGAGCGACAATGACTTTGCCTTTGGCCAAATCGGGCGTGGATTGCCACAACTGGCTGGAAATGAACTTGTAGGACAGCCCATGGAAGCCGTAGCGCTTGACTCCGTCATCGTGAAACTTTCGTGGGATTGCGAAACGCTGGACGATGTCCCGATTGGTGCGGTGAAAAGCCGTGTCGAATGACGCAGTTTGCATAAGCTCAGGCCGCATCTGGCGGATTGCTTTTATGACACGGACGCTGTGCGGTTGATGCAACGGCGCCAGAAAAGTCAGTGCCTCAATGGCTTCAATGGCCGCGTCGTTCAATGCCACTGGGCCGCAAAACTTATCGCCCCCGTGCACGACGCGATGACCGACCAGGCCGATCCGGTTCACATCGAAGTGTTTGGCGAGCCACTCAAACGCCTCGGTTAGCACCTCGCGCAGGTCATCCGACGCTTTGGATTTCAGAGCAGCGTCCTGCGTCGAGTGTCCTTGTGTTAGGTGGAAGCGCACTGGGGCAGCTCGGAAGTCAATAGCTCCTTTTGCGATCGGCCGAGCATGATCTCCTTCGATGTCGAACAGACCCACTTTCGCCGACGATGAGCCCGCATTGAACGTCATAAGCAGATGACCGCCCTTCATGACAGCAATCCCTTGAGTGGACGGGGCGCGGCAGCGAGCTTCGCCAGTGCGGCGGAAGCAATGCGCGCCGTCAACGGATCGGCCCGGCTTGTCAGCACGATTGGCACACGTGCGCCCAGAACCAATCCGGCCGCGATCGCATCGGCGAAATAGATAAGTTGCTTGGCCAGCATATTCCCGGACTCCAAATCGGGTACGAGCAAAACATCGGCATTGCCGGCGACTGGAGAGGAGATTCCCTTGATGCGTGCGGCGTCCGAACTGATGGCGTTGTCGAAAGCAAGCGGCCCGTCCACCTTGGCGCCTGTGATCTGGCCGCGTGCTGCCATTACGGTCAGCGCCGCAGCATCGAGAGTCGCAGGCATTTTCGGATTTACCACCTCGACGGCGGCAAGGACCGCGACGAGAGGCTCTGGCGCTCCCATCGCATGGAATAGATCAATGGCGTTCTGGCAGATATCCCGCTTCTGCTCCAAGCTCGGCGCGATATTGATTGCTGCGTCGGTGATGAACAAAGGCTTTGGGTAGGCCGGAAGATCCATCCCATATACATGGCTGATCCGCCGCTCCGTTCTGAGCTTGGAGTCCGGGGCGACGACGGCTCCGAGCAACTCGTCAGTATGAAGGCTGCCTTTGACAAGGACGGAGACCTTGCCGGCGACCGCTAGCTCCACCGCCAGCTTTGCTGCAGCGTGACTGTTGGATGCGGGCTCAATCGGGAGGTCCTTGAGGGAAACCTGCGCCTGCTCGGCGGCCGCTCGTATCTTATCTTCTGGCCCGATCAGCAGCGGATCGAGAAGGCCTTCACGCTGAACTTCCACGGCGCCGAGCAACGCCTCGGGAGAACACGGATGAACAATTGCAGCCCGGAGCGGAGACAAGCTACGGGCCATTTTGACGAAAGCCTCATACCTGTCCTTCCGACGCAGCCTGACGGTAGGAAGCGGGCTCCGAGGCCATTCGATTTTGTTAGCAGGAGCGATTACAGTCGCTGTTCCAGCGACTACTTCTTTCCCGCTCTGGTTTGCGCAGATCGTCTCAAGGATGACGATGCGCTTTTCGGGCCGTTTCTCCTTAACGCGGACAGTTACGGTAATAGTGTCTCCCGGTGCTACCGGCTTGAGAAATTTGAGGTCCTGTCCAAGATAGATCGTCCCAGGCCCAGGCAGTTTTGTGCCGAGCACGGCTGAGACCAGCGCTGCGGTCCACATGCCGTGCGCGACCACGTGCCCAAACAGGTCAGTCGCGGCAAACGTTGTGTCGAGATGCGCTGGGTTGACGTCGCCTGACACCGCGGCAAAGAGATCGATATCGTCGCGTCCGACGAGCCTTGTCAAAGAAGCAGACTCTCCTACTTCCATTTCATCGAAGGTTCGATTGTTTAGAACTGAATCTTCCATGGCTCTCGTCCCGTTAGCGCCAGAATAGGCCTTTTTCTCTAGGCCGATTCATCCCGGGTTTGCTCTCCCACGTTGGTTGAGTTCTTTGAGAGCTTTGCCCATTTCCAGGCAGGTCAGCAGCTCGACATAACTGGGCATTCCGCCAACCTGCTGCAGCCTCATGCAATGGCCCTTCTGGTCTGCATCGAAACTGCCCCACTCCTGCTCCAGTGTGGTTTTGGCTGTTTTCTCATCCTGCGAGCACTCGTCTTCGCTTCTCCAGCTCGCTCCAGCCGCAGCGTGGCAGGCGGCCTCAAAATTCACCTGAGGCATACGCTCCGCCACTAGGACCAAATGTGCGCCTGTGGCGAGAACAACATATATAGCGGAGAGCATGAGCCTAATCCCCGCTCGTAGTGCTTCCACCCTCAAAGTCGATTGCTTAGTGGATGCAACTGTAGCCGGGCTTGGAATGCGTCATCTTGGAAATGTTAGCATGAACACGGGTAGAGCGAAATTGCCCGTTAGGGCATCCGTGCGGAAATCCACGTCTCTGTTGATCTAAATCAACTCCCTTGTTTGACGGTCGATGACTCGAATATCGTGTATGTGTATTATCGTTTGTTCCGTTCTCGGTACGTTGCGTCCGTATGCGCTGAAGTTTCACTTCAATGACGATGCCTTGATGTCAAAACCGTTGAAACCAAGCCTCCCTTCCTTTCTCTTATTGAGCATGCTGTTCTGGGTAACGAGCGGGTATGCGCAACAGTATCAAGGGACAGCCGATGAGAGGAAAGCTTGCACGCCGGACGCGCTCAGGCTGTGTGGCGATTACATTCCTGATCCTAAAAAGGTTGAACTCTGTTTGCGACAAAAGAAGTCGGCACTTAGTGTCGCGTGTCGCCTAGTTTTCGATCCACAAGCTAAGTCAGCGCGGCGCAGATAATGCGGAGTATACGCCGGCAATTTCCAACTACCGCGCCGAATAGTCAGCGGCCTCTTCCTGATGCGTGAGATCGGCTGTCATTCTCGCCTGTGCAAGACGGAAGGAATGCGCGCTAGCCAAAATACTGCCCACCGTTAGCACTTAGCGTCGACCCGGTCATAAGTCCCGCCTCGTCAGCGGCGAGAAAGACGACGCAGCGCGCGATCTCATTCGGTTCGCCGAGCCGGCCAATCGGAATCTGCGGCAGAATATTCTTTTCCAGAACATCCTTTGGCACCGCTTGCACCATCTCGGTGTTGATGTAGCCCGGGCAGATCGCGTTCACCGTAATACCGAACTTGGCACCTTCTTGTGCCAAGGCCTTGGTAAAGCCGAGGACGCCTGCTTTCGCGGCCGAATAATTGGTCTGACCGAACTGGCCCTTCTGCGCATTAATGGAGGAGATGTTGATTACGCGGCCAAATTTGCGTTCCCGCATACCCTCCCAGATCTGGCGCGTCATGTTGAACAGTGATCCCAGATTCGTGTTGATTACCGCCGTCCACTGCTCCGGCTTCATTCGGTGGAACGGCGTATCGCGGGTAATACCGGCATTGTTGACCAGCACTTCCACCGGCCCGAATTCAGCTTCAACTTTTTTTACGCCGTCGGCGCAGGCTTCGAAGGATGACACGTCCCATTTGAATACGGGAATGCCAGTTTCGGACTTGAACTTCTGCGCGGCATCGTCATTACCGCCATAATTCGCCGCGACCGCGTAGCCGGCCTTCTGGAGCGCCAAGCTGATCGCATCGCCGATGCCGCGAGTTCCACCGGTAACCAACGCAACGCGCGCCATCACATGTTCTCCTCTAGTCGTGCGCCCTCCTTGCCGGCTGCTTCAATGATTTTGATGAAGCATACTCCGGAGAGAAAAGGTGGCGATATGCCACGGGCAGCATCTCGGCCGATCAAAGTTGTTAGCGCGGGCCGTCCGCGAAAGCTACTGCCCTTTGGGGAGTCGCTTCCTACAGGCATCGTCAAATGAGGGATGCTGATTGAAAGCCGATTTTTACAACTAGGGGCGAGGCCGGGAGGGACTTGATCGCGTGCGGCGGTGACAGATCGCTCTTAGGGAATAATCGGCTCACCGCCAGCACCATTCTCTTGGTCAACTAGGCGTAGCTTGGAACTTCCTAAAACCGGCACATCAGTCCATCTTCAAACCGGGCACAGGGCGGGGGCGGCCATCGTCGCCGACGTGAACGAATGTGAAAACTGCGTCGGTTACCTTGTCCCGTGCATGGGTCTGGAAGCGCTTTGCCCAGGCCTCGATGTAAATCTTCATTGAAGTGCGTCCAACGCTCTGGATCGCTGTGTAAACCTCCAGTCCGTCACCAATCCGCACCGCCTTGATGAAAGTCATGGCTTCAATAGCTATGGTGACGACCGGCCCTTTGCGCGCTCTACGCCCGCCCCCTGCTTGATCCATATTCGCCACGACCCACCCGCCGAAAATATCTCCATTCGGATTTGCCACAGCGGGCATTGCGAGGGTGAATCGCTTTTGATCCAGCGCAAAGCAGTCTTGATCGCACTTAATCTGTTCGCGTTTGGAATGAGGGCGCGGTTCGGAATTCTGAAAATCCCAAAGGTGAGCGAAACCGCAGGCCCGAAAGGGTCTATTTACTCAGCCCGGTGACTCCGTTCCTCCAGAGCCTCAAGGCCTATTAGCACTGTTTGCACGCCGACCGCGAAGTATGAATGGCTTGAGCCGCACGGTGGCCACGTGCGGCTCGATACTATCTCGCCTGCAATATTCGCTAAGAATGGCGGTCCCTTGGTGGCACGACTCCGGACCTCCGGCGATCTCCGCATTGCGCACCAGGGCTGCGGCGGGGCCGAAGCAGGACTGTCCTGCTTGATGGTGCGCCGCCGGTCTTGTCGCTCAGATCGACCCGCCGCGCCGCTAGGCCGCGAGCGCTTCCTTGGTGAGGGACCAGGCCTGACTGAGCTTCCGCGAACGTGTTTCGAAATCCGCCTTCGTTTCGGCAATGCGGCGTTCAACCCGTGCCTTGGCGCGGCCGCTCGCGGCCTCCGCCTGGTCCTGGAGCGCCTTCACGCGCGCGTCGGTTTCGGCCTTTGCTTGATCAAGCCGTGCCTTGGCCTGATCCTGCGTCGCCTTAATCTGCGTCTTCACGCGATCGATGTCCTTTTGAATCGCCGCACGGTTCTCGGCGGCGGCTTGCTTAAGCTCGTCGTTGAGCGCTTTCATTTCTGCCTCGAACGTGGCACTTTCGCGCACAAGCTGGTCAGCGACGACTTCGCCTCGGAGACGCCTGAACACGACCGCGCCGAGCTTATGCAGTCGTGTATCGACCGGTGTCGTCCAGTTCTCCTCGACCTCGGCCAGCACGGCGACCTTACCCGCAGTGAGGCTTTTCGAGACGTCGTCTAAGAATGTAAAGTCTACCCCGCTCTTGCTCGCATCGAAGATCAGACCCGCCAAGCCGCCGAGCGAGGCCCCGACGGCCATTCCAGCAGGCCCTCCGAAGAGACCGATCAAGCTGCCCGTGAGCAGCCCGACCGCTGTCCCGACCGGCCCGGAGTCGACCGCCTGTTTGACTTCAATTTTTCCGCTTTTGTCTTTGGCTATCACCGCTGAGGAATAGAGAGTGACGTCACCGTCGCGGTGCAGGTCCTTCAGGGCGCTTAGCCCCTCGAAAGCGGCAGCCTCACCGTCAAACACTGCAACCAGCATTTTATTCATGACAGTCCTCCTGGCTCTTAGACGAGTACCGAGTCGACGATTGATGCGACTTGGTCCTTGCCGGACGATAATGTGCGCGGGCCAGTTGACTCCATTGATCTAAGGGGCAGCTTGACCGATTTCTCGCGCGTGCTGCCAGGTATGCGGCCACGTTCTTGGCATTCAGGGCAGGACTAACCGTGGGTATTCGGCTCGGCCATTGATCATATATGATAGGCAATTACTGGAAGTCATAATCAACCTCGTGCGAGCTTCCGGAGCCGGTGAAAAAAAAGGTGTGTAGTCCTTCCTTTTCCATCGGCTTGAGCATTCGAAAGTCCGTGAGGACCGGGCTTTTCTGGTCGGCTCAGCTAGTCTGTCCTGTTCACCCATAGCATGTCGCTGGGCAGCCGCTTTCGGGGCCTACCAATCGACCGAAGTCTTCGGTCGATCTTAGCGATCTCTGTGCATACGGCGTGGAATTCGGACCAGGTCCCGAGACCGGCGTGTAAGTCCCGCAAAATTTGACCTCGTCTATTCACGAGTTGGGACTGCCTACGCCTCAAGTCTACAGTTTTGTCTCCAATGGCCTGGTTGTCGATCCCGACCAGGTAACGTCCTGATTCCGCTGAGCCGTCGTCGGAAATCGCAATGCTCGGTTCGACACGCATTGAAAGCTCCACAGCACCATTGATAAACGTCAAGATTGGTGCAGCATGCATCGTCATTATAACGGTCAGCATCCGACATTCAAATTAAGGCCGATTGGAGATAGTGGATCTCTGAAGCACTGCTCTTGTCACCGAAAGCAGGTCGACTGCGCGCGATCATACTGGCGCGACAACCGATACGAGTGTCGCTGTGATTTTCTCCATGGCGCTTGCCCCGTCCACCGACCCTGAAAGCAAGGTGCTCACCGTCGGCGCGTTTTGCTAACGCAAAAAGTACCGCCATTTCGGGAGCAACACACAAGCGAGCAGCTGCGAGCCTACTTCAAATCGATGGAGCGACCCAGCTGCCTCACGCCGGAATTGGCCGTTTAGGCAATCTTCCTCATCGCCGAGCTTTGATGCCTTCGTCAAAGCTCTTTGGCCAGCGACAATGCTTCATTTAGCTTCTTCGAACGCCTATCAAACTCTGCCTGCGAGTCCACTATGCGCTTTTCGAGAATGGCCCGTGTTTTCTGCGATGCCGTTTTCGCTTGACTCTGCAGAACTTGCGTTTTTGCATTTACCTCAGCCTTCTTCAACTCGAGGAAGGCCTTCGCTCTGCTCTGAATTTCCTTGAGTTGCTCTTTTCGTCCAGCAATGCCTTTATTGATGATTGCCGCATCGCCCGCGCTCGCCTTGTCGAGCTCCTCGTTTAGGCTTCCCAGCGCTGTTTGGACGGCGGCCGCCTCCTTCAAAAGCTGTTGGTCGAGGAAATCCGTACGAAACTGGCGGAACACCTTACCTCCCAACTCAATGAATCGAGGCTCGATCAGCGTAGTCCAACTTTCCTCGATCTCGGCCAGCACGGCAGCCGATCCCGGCTTCATGGCCTTGCCGACATCGTCGAGGAATTTCAGATCCACAGAGTTCCTGGCCCAGTCGCTAAGTAGGCCAAGGTAGCCCCCAATGGAGCCACCCACGGCGGAACCTGCAGGCCCGCCGACGGCTCCTAGGACGCCCCCCGCAAGCAAACCCAACAGAGTCGCGACAGGCCCCTTGCCGGACTCTTCGCGAACACTGACCAACCCAAAATTGTCCTTCACCACGAGAGCCGATGCGAACACCGAAGCTGCGCCTTCGTCATGCAGAACCTTGAGCTCGCGCTTGCCCCTGGCGGCAGCTTTCTCACTTTCGAAAACTGCGACTAGCATCTCATGCATGATCAACTCCATTGCAATTGGTTCATGAACTTCGTTCTTCCCCTCAACCCTATTCAGCTTCGCATATCAACAAGCTCGTCCACTTGAGTCGATACTCGCGGGGCAGGCTATTCAATGTTTCTGTGACGTGCTACCTGCCACTGCACTCGGAACATGACTGTCGTCCGTTGACTGTCCTTTGAAGTGTTCCTCGCAACGAGGCGACAAATGCGTCCAAGCCGAGTGCATTGCGCCAACCTATTTCAAGTTAGCAGACGATGCCTCATGATGCTTTCGTGGCGGCGGCGGCCGCTTGCGCCAAAAGTAAAAGTCTGGCGGAGACCCAGACGCTCTGTTTCCGCGTCAGCGGACCTGCCGAGACGGACACTTGCAGGAAATTACTTCTCTGTCCTAGGTTATCTTGCCGTCTCCAGTAATTCCAACTCCAGAACTTCTAAATTCATGACGAATTCGTTCCAAGCCCTACCGAATTCGTCCTCTATTAAGATCCAATTCGCACGCCCGCTCTCGATGTCTGTAAGCTTGGCCGCTAGCCAGTCCCTCTCATCCTGAAGTCTGTGTAGACCCTGTTGGAAGTCGGAGCCGCCTCGCTTTTTAGCCTCATCTTTCAGATCTTGAAGCCGAAGGGTAAGCACATCGAGATCCCGACGGTGATCTTTGGCGCTAGCGCGAAGCATGACGCTTCTCCGTTTTAAGGACTAGAGTAGTTCCAATTGCTTTTCGATTTTTTCATGGAGCTCTTCGAGCGCCTTGAATCCGACCTCCAGCCGGACTGGCTCTCTATTCTCTGTTTCACATGAAATGACAACGCGTCGCCGATTAAAATCGGCGGAAACGGAGACAATACGCGCAAGAGCGATGGTGTCTGGGCGTGGCATAGACATTTCTCGTCCCGCTCGTGGCGAGCGACGAAATGGAAGCCGATCATAAATGGGCGTCCTAGTCTATGATCCACATCAATTTTTAGTCTGTTCCCGTACGGATCATTAGGTGCTGTAAGCAGGAGCGGTCAGAATTCTTTTCAACGGACCTTATGCGTCGGCGGCTTGGTATGGGTCGGGACGAAATCAGACCTCATCTAACGTAGGGTCAAGAGTGCGTTTTCTTCGCGCGGATATTTCGCATGATGGACAAGGCGGCAGGGATTAGTAGCTTCTGCGCTGCTACATCCAACGGATTGTTCATCAGAGTTGTAACGCTGGCGCGCACGTCACGCAGCTCACGGCCAAGCCCATCCAAGGCTAGTTTTATTTTCTGCGCGTCGCGGGCCATTGAGTCGACTGCCATTTTACGCACCTCATAGGCAACTTCGAGTTCCGGCCCTGGACGAGATTTACTTGCCACCAGCATGATAACCCCCGCAATGAGAAAATCGAGGACCGCCATGGCTGCGGCTGCCCCGACCTCTCCGGTTTTCGTTTGAAGGGTATAATAGCCCGCTACGTTCGTCATTGCGAGCCCGAAGACGGCGATCAAACCCGCAAACACGAACATGCCAAAGCGGCGCGCGCCCAGATTGAGCCAAATTCGGGCGATCAAAGCATCGGTTTTTCGCAACACCTGAAAGTCCCGAACTAGATCGTCGATCATCCGATGCTCCTATCGTTTGCCGAGCAAGCGGCCTATTACAATGCCGGCGACCAGTGCGCCGACGACGCTTTCAGTCGGATGTGCGGAAATGTTCTTTTCGGCTTCTTCGAAGAACCTGGTCGCCTCGTTTACTAGTTCTCGCAAATAACGAAGTACTTCCTCCTCGTCAGCACTCTCCTTTTTCAGAACTGGAGAGCTACTTGTCGGACCGCTTGCAGATTCGGAGTGTGGAGGAGGCGAAGGCGAAGCGAGACGGTCCGGCCGCCCCGCCGAAAGCTCGTCATGGAGCGACTTCAACTCCTGCGACACCGACGCATGGCTCCGCATGACGCCTCCCAGTTGAACCGATATTCAATCAGGCCGATAGATTTCGCAGGCTTCGACGTGCTGCTACTTAGCTATCAACTGCAAAAGCCTGCTTGACCCCGTTCGCCATGCGCGATTCCGCCACTCGGGCGTCAAATGTCCTTGATTTTTCTCAATGGCGGCATTGCCCCGAGTTGCAAGAATGCAGCGGCACAGTAAATAAAACTGCAGAATAAAATAGTGAAATCCAGACCCGGACGCAGCCGGCAAAGGCTTTTGCTATGGATGGCTTCGGACCCACTGAAAAAGTCTACCCGGTCGTTGAGCTCGCAGCTGTGATCGAGGCGATGTCGCAGGAAGGCATCCCGCATCAGGGCATGCTCGCACGCATGCGGCTTTCCAAGGCGGCTCTCACATCTCCGCGAACCCGAATTTCATTGGAACAGTTGTTGGACTGTTTCGCGTATGCGGCCGGACATGCGCGCGATCCGTTCTTCGCATATCGAGCCGGTTTAAGACTGCATGTGTCCGCCTTTGGAGCGTACGGCTTTGCGATTTTGAGCAGCACCGAGTATCGGCAGACGATGAGTTTTGCCGAGACGTACCACCGTTTGGTGACTCCGCTGACAGATATCCATTTCAGGGAAGAGAGTGGATGCGGTTTGTGGTCGTTTATCCCGGTCGTGGACAAAAGGATTGATGCTTTCGTCTACAGGTTCATTATTGAAATGGTGTTTGGGATAGCGATCTCGCTGCATCGGGACATCATGGGGCCGTCGTTTCGACCGCGCGAGCTGCGCTTCGCCTATCCGAAGCCGCCCCACGCAGCGGAGTATGAACAGGTCTTCGGAGCGACCGTCGTCTTCGGCGAGGAGCGAAACGAATTTGTTTTCGATGCCGCGTGGTTAGATGGGACGCCGATGCTTGCAAACGAGGTCGCTTATGCGACGCTGCGCGATATTTGCAAATCTCAATTGGCGCAATTCAAAAGCCTTGAGGGTGTGAGCGGCAAGGTGAGGCAAGCGGTGATGGAGAACATCGCTCGCTCGCTGTCGTTCGAACAGGTCGCTCAAATGCTGAATATGAGCCCGCGGACGCTGCGGCGAAGGCTGGAGAACGAAAATACTTCGTACCGACAGATTTCTGACGACCTGCGGATGAAAATGGCAATCCGATATCTCCGGGACACGCGGCTCACAGTCGATCAGATCGCTGATGCGCTAGGATTCAGCGATCCTGCGAATTTTCGCCACGCATTTCATCGTTGGACAAGTGCGCCGCCTCACAGCTTCCGCGGTCTTGGCTCGGAAGCTACGCGGCCGGAAGCTTAATGCCGGCGATGCGAAGCTGATGTTTTGGCCAGCCGCTCCTAAAGCGCCCTTGCCCGGGACGCGGCCGGGTGACTTCGCATTCGTCAAGCTGGTCCGCGGTTTGGCCGAACTTCACCTCATTTTGGCCAAGAGCGAACCGCCCGCGTGGGCGTCGCCAGTACTACCTTTGGGCAATCATTAACGCAGGAGGTAGTTATGGGACAGCGTATTGATCAATTCTGCGATCAGCTTCGGCAAAAGCTGACGATGGCGGACAGCGGGTTGGAAGGTCTGAAAACGAAGATCGACTCACAGGCGGCACACGTCGAGCAGGACGTGCAGAACCATCTAGATCGGGTACAGAAGCGCATCGATCAGGGACGCGCGAAGGCCAAAGTGGCGCAGGCTGAACTCAAGCAATGGGCCGAGCAGAAGAAGACCGCGACGAAGGAGAAGGTCGCCGAGCTGAAGGCCAAGCACGACACCGCAAAGCTCAAGAGCCGCGCCGAGTTCGCGCAACGCTACGCTGAGGCTTCCGTCGATCTCGCGGTTGCTGCCGTAGACGAGGCTGAGCGGGCGTCGCTGGAAGCGTGGCTGGCCCGGCGGGACGTCGAAACTACTGCCCACAAGTAGGCGCAGAGGCGGAAGCTAACTGAACACCGTGCGCTTGCGGGACGGCGGTGACCACAGCCGCTCTCGCAAGCGCCATCGGGCCCAGCACGGACGTTCACGGCGTACACGTCCAGTGTCGGCCCAAGAGCCTTGTCAGTGTTCAACCAAAGCGGCGGCGACGCAAACATGCAGATCGAACAGTAGGAGAGACATCATGACATCCGTAAGAATTGGAGTAATCTCGGATCAGGACACACTGGCTGCATTGCTCGCCGAAAATTGGTGGGCTATTGCACTTCGCGGCGTCCTCGGCATCGTGTTCGGACTCATTGCGTTGCTCCTGCCCGGAGCGACGATGTTGTCCCTCGTGCTGCTGTTTGCGGCCTACACATTCGTCGACGGACTCTTCGGACTGATAAGCGCACTTCGAGCAGCGCGCCAGCACGGACGCTGGGGATACCTCACCTTCGAGGCCATGGTGAATATCGCAACTGCGGCAATCGCGCTCTTGTGGCCGGGCATCACCGTCGTCGCGTTCGTCTTGCTCGTCGCATTCTGGGCGATTCTGTCGGGCGTGTTGATGCTGGGGGCTGCATTTGAGCTGCACGACGGGCGGGCTTGGCTCATCCTCGGCGGTCTCGCTTCGGTCATCTACGGTGGGCTGCTCATCGCGGCTCCGCTGCTCGGGGCGGTGGTGCTGACTTGGTGGATTGGCGCGTATGCGATTGTGTTCGGCTTTTCTCTGCTGGTCCTGGCGTTCAGGTTGCGTGGACACGCCGGCGAACATCGTCCCGCCGCTGCGATGTGACGGGTCTTGAAAGGAACTTCGCAATGACAACCGCACCAGGCTTGGATGCAGCCAAGCCGCACCATCATCCCTTCTGGATGCGTGAACTGCCGTTCAGCCTGGTGCTAATCGCCACGGTAGTTGGCGTGGCCTACGCCAGCTTCTCTAACAAACCCATTATCCTCTACTGGGAAGCGCTCGCACCGGCCATCTGCGTCGTCTGCATCGTATCGGGATGGCCGAGCGCGCGGGACCGTGCCGCCCGGATTCGGCTGCTCGCCACACAGACTGCGCACTGGGTTTCGTTCCTTGTCGTGATGAACTTGCTGCTGCTGCCGAGCGTGCACAAGGTATTCAACGCGAACGCAACCGGGCTTGCTGTCTTTACATTGCTGACGCTGGGGACTTTCACCGCGGGCATCCACGCTTTCTCCTGGCAGATCTGTCTCTTGGGCGTGGTCATGAGCGTCGGCATTCCGGCGATCGCTTGGGTCGAGAATACCGCGTTGACGGCGCTGGTCGTGCTCGCGGGCGTTATCAGCATCGCAATCGTCGTGTGGTGGCACTGGCCGCGAAAGCACGTCGAATAATTGGAAGCGGCGCATTCTCCAAACACTCTAGCTAGTACACATTCATCGAAAACACTTCCCACCCGCAACGACACTTTCTATAAATGATTGCTTTGTCAAAACTTACCGCCTCATCGGGACAACTGCGCAACTCGGACCCAGATAAATGCCGGGTTCACTAATGACAGCGGTTGTGGACATCTTGGTTGTCTCGATCGGTGATGCCTCGGGCAATGCTTGAAACCGTTCCATGCAGCGCGTGTGATGAGTTTGACCTCGGCGAGGGCGCCAGGCTTAATTTACAGCATCTTAGTTTCTTCGAAATACGCGCCTCGACCGGATAGGAATCGCTGTCGATGACTGTCATGAGAGGCTTGCCTTCGGACGCGAATGCTCTTTTGTTGTGAAGGCACTGTGGGGCAGAATTTCTATGGACCCGGTTCAATTCTGGTATCTACCGCTCGCGCCGGCTTTCTTTTTCATCCTGATTGCGCTGCTCTTCTTTGTCTTCGTCCTGCTGCCGCTCGGTTTGATGCGCTACGCCTATGAGCAGATCGGAGTGGGCCCACGGGGAGCTGTGCTGCTGCTGATGGGTTCATTGATCGGGAGTTATATCAACATTCCCATTATGATTATTGCACAGAAGAGCGTCGCGAGCAGCCAAGCGATCGAATTTTTTGGCATGCGTTATCAAATCCCGCAGGCGACGGATTGGGGCGGCACGGTGCTCGCCGTGAATGTCGGTGGGGCGGTCATTCCCGTGATTATGTCGATCTATCTCCTCGTCCACTGGCGTCTCTGGTGGGTAGGGCTGCTGGCCACGGCCGCCGTCGCCGCGATCTGCTACTGGCTCTCCTCGCCCATCCCTGGGCTGGGGATCGCGGTGCCCGTGCTGGTCCCGGCGATCGCCACCACGATTGCCGCCCTCGCTCTGTCGCGCAAACATGCAGCACCGCTGGCCTATATAGCCGGCTCTCTCGGCACCTTGATTGGCGCTGATCTAATGAATTTTGACAAGCTGAGCGAGCTCAATGCACCGATCGCGTCAATCGGCGGAGCCGGCACCTTCGACGGGATTTTCCTTACGGGCATCGTTGCAGTGCTCATCGCCAGCGTTCCTTCACGTCGGCGGGGCACGGGATCGTGAGCCCAGGTGTCGGTTCGTTTCGCCCCCGCACAGCTCGTGGCCGTGCTGGACTTGGCTTCGCCTGAGCGACACAGCAATTGTCGTTTGCAACCGTACCAAGTTTCCAAAATTTCGGGTGCAGGTTGTAAAGTAACCAACCCATCAATTGGTCAAGTCTGAGCGCTGCTGGATATTTTGGTGAGAGCCGCAGCCTTTGATGATTTGCGATCGAGACCGACCTGGGTCTCGTATTCCTGATCGAGTTCCTTTTTCACAGCCGAGAGCTGACGTCGCTCGAACTCAGTGACCTTGATCGATTTCCATCGGTCGGCAGCACGGATCAGCGCGCCAAACATGAGCTTCAAGACGGCTCGCTCGCCGAATGCATTCGGGATGATCTTCAGACGTCGACGTTCCTCGACAAACAGGCGTTCAAGCAAATTCGTGGTGCGGATGGCCCGCCGATGCGTCACCGGGAATCGTAGGTGCGCGATACAAGCTTCAAAGTCATCCATGAAGCAGGCGACCGCGTTGGCATGCAAGCGGCCATAGTCAGTGACCACGCCGGCAGCGAGCTCGCGCGCGATCGCCCGGCTTGGCGCCTGATAGGCCGCCTGTACGCGAACCTTGAACTCCGGCCAGAGGTCCTCCGGCACCTTGACTGCCAGATTGCGCATGCGATGAGCAAGGCACCGCTGGCGGGCCGCACGTGGAAAGCAGATTTCGATCGCCTTGATGATGCCGGGCGCCCCATCCGATGTGACTAGCAGCGGGTCATTGAGCCCACGCTGCTTCATGTCCTCGAAGAACGCGGTTACCGTCTCAGTGTCTTCCTTCGACCCCGCCATCAGATGCAGCAGCACCCGGCGGCCTTCAGCCGTAAATCCCCACGCCGCCAAAACTGGCTCACGTTTGGCGCCAGGTCGCAGGCGCTCGGCAATACCGTCGACAAACAGATAGGCGACTTCGTATTCGCTAAGGTCCCGCTGAGCGAAGGCCTGGTAATCCTCCCATAGCCGTTCGCCGAGTTGCGAGACCGCTGTCTTCGAAAGAAGAAGACGGCCGCTCTCGTCCTTGAAGGCATCCTCGATGTCGCGCACCGACAGCCCGCGTGCCAGCATCTCAATCGCCAGATCTTCAAGCCCTTGTGTCTGCCCCTTGAGGTGCTCACGGATGGCCGAGCGATAGGGCTTAGCGCGCCCGGCAATCTGCGGCGCCGAATAGGCCATTGCGCCTTCTGCCGTCTTCAGCCGGCCCATCCGATATCCGTTCCGGTAGCCCTGGCCCGGCTGCGCGCCGTGCTCGTAATAATCTCGCCCAATCGCGTCGCCGGCTTCTCCTTCAAGCGCTTCCTCGACAATCAGCCGAGTCGCCAGCTTGACCAGCTCGTCCTTCGCCGACGCTGTGGATAGACGTCCTTCAATCAATGCCGTCAGCTCTTCACGCGTGCGCTGCGAAGCGGGTATTCTCGTCGCCATGGGGTGCTCCTTTGCCGGGCTCGCCAAAGCCCGTTTGCTGAATCAGAATCTGATCTGCAAAGGATGCACCCCGCCAAATTCCCAGCAAGTTTAAGACTTCGCCCCATCAATTAGGGCTGCGCATTTTGCAAAACAACCTTTCAGTTTATGTAGAGCTGCTTTTCTTTGCACTGACATTATCAATATGGCGCTGCCTCGGCGCAATAACGCTGAGCGCGAGGGCGCGACACCTGTAATGGAGCGGCGCATCCATGAGGGCGACCTCCCCATCGGCGGAAACGTTAACCTGCGCGGTCCCCGGTTCCGCCCATATCTCCTCTGCTTCGAAGGAGCTCAACTCCAGATCACTTTCGCGATTCATGAGGATCTTCAGCGCGACGTGCATGGCATTCCGGTGACGATCGGTCGGCCCGGTACATATCCACAGATGCCCGGAATCGAGCCGAGGCCGAGTACCCATTTCCAATCCAGCCGTTCGATACCGATTGTTGCCGACGAACAGAAACGGAGTGAGCCGCTCTAGCGCCTCTTCTCGGTTCATGTGCACCTTCATGCGAAGGCGAAAATAGCGTCGCAACAGCGCCCGCACCGCTTGCAAAACGGCTATGCGTTTGACGTGCCCTCGTCTTTCTTGCTCTTCGCGTTGGCGCACAAAGTGCGGGTAAAAGCCAATGCCAGAATTGTTGACGAACACGCGACCATTGATCTCCCCGGCATCGACCTTGATCAATTCACCTGTAAAGAGATTGCGAACAGCAGCTTCAAGATGCAGTGGAATGCCGACGTCTTTGGCAAAATGGTTCAACGTACCCATTGGAAGCACACCGAGCGCAGTGTCGGTGCCTACCAGCTTGCCGGCGACAGCGCTGACCGTCCCGTCGCCGCCCCCCGCCACAATCGGCCGATGACCTTCAGCCAGTGCGCCGGCAGCCATAGCCAAAATGTCGTCCGCTCCCCTAGTGACTAAGATCCGCGGCTTGGCGCCAAATTCGGGAGAAATGCGAGCTATGTACGATGTCGCTGCTTCCAGGTGAGCTGATTTTCCATTGAGGATGCAGGCCGGGCTCAGGCTTGCTTGTGGCTCTGGTGCCATGACGCATTATACGCCTGAACGAACGCGTGTGGTTAAGCTCGTTCGTGGTCGATTCGAAGCTCAATCCACGTCATCAGCACCCAGCAAGCTAAGGCCCAAGCCGCGCAATTGCTTCGAGTCAGAGAAGCGCGTAGCGCTCGACGCTTGGGCGCACCACATCGAGGCGATCTTGAGCGGCACGCGCGACAACGTCGTGCCGCTGAGGGGATGACGGCAACAGATCAGGGATGTGACCATCGGTCATAGGCGAGACAGATCAGCAGCGCTGTCACACCGAATCCTAACACTAGGCCAATCATCCAACCGAGGTTATCCATGCCCATATTCAGTCGGTGCCCTTGTCTGCATGTGGAGTGAAGAGCACAGCCACTACCAGCAGGCCCATGTTAGCCATGCAGCGCGCTTGCGCGTCTTGACGAAGGTCAAAGCTCCTCCGCGTTGCAGCGGCGAGTCCCTGCGGCAGCGGGATGGTTTCCTCACCCCGTTCACGTTCATGCTGCCCCACTTCGGGCATCGCGCGATCACCCGCAACAGGTCCGGCAGCTTGATGTAAGGGGCCGTGCTCCCCAATTTAGCCAAGCGACTGTTCGTCTACACGAAGGTTTAGCGCAGACTTACTTTTCACTGTGGTGAAATACCCCAAAGGACAATGGTCGAAATCGTTTAAGTGGCCCTAGATTTCAGCCCATGTTTCGACTTTTCCAGCAATCCCCCTTCCAGCCGCCGCAGCATGGCGATGGCATGTGGCCACCGCTCGCATACGCTATCGATGTCCTCGGAATTCTCGCCGGAATTGTCCTGATTCTCTCTTTGCTAGTTGTCGCATGGGCAATCGTGCCGCTGATTGTTCATTAGCCGCGCCGATCGGGTCAGCGCCTTTGTCCAAAGTGCCAGCGCCGAGTGGCGTCGGCGAAAACTGAACTGATCAGCCCCGATTTACACATGCCGAGGGCGACGGCGCCGAGCTATTCAAGCATGCCTGCACGGTTGGCTTGGAGGGCATTGTCTCCAAACGCCTGACCGGTTGCGGTCCGTGCAAAAGCTGGATTAAGACGCGGAATCCAAATTCGCCGGCATATTTGCGGATCAGCGACGGGACATTCTAGTCATGGCCGAAGAAGACGACCTCGCCCATACCATCGCGGAGATCGAGCATGCGGCCGCGCGCCGCGGGCTATATTTGACCGTACACGCGCTGAAGCGAGCGCAAGACGTACTGAAATGGGAGTTGGCGGGAGATCGGGAGAAGGCCCTCAAAGCTGATCAAGGCGGCAGCGTAAAGGACTAATCACGCCAGTCCTACATGCTGCCCCAATTCGGGCACTGATCAATTCTTTCTCTGGCGCAACGGTCCGCCATGATCCAATCATCTTTCGCGGACAGCGGCACGGCCCAGATCCGCGAAGCGGCGCGTTGGACGCATTCAAGGCGCAGTGGATGCGGCTGCGTAGGTGAGAGTCAAGCGATAAGAGCCACAAGGGACCTAAGCGTCCCCTGCCATATTACTGATCATACTTCTGTCCTCGCGCGACGATTTTCAGGGCACCGCCGGGGAGCGGGCGCTGGAGCTTTAGGGCCTCCTCTGCTGGCGCCGTTAGCCAGGCCTCAATCTCATCAGGCTTCGTCAGGACGACCGGCGCTCACAGACCCAGCCCTGCTAGGACGACGAAGTCCTAGAAAAAATCGGTTATCACCATCCCAATGGAGCCTGTGCGCCGACACCGGGCTTTCCCAAGCCTTGGCGCAAAGCACGCCGACATTTGTGTGTCACAGCCACCAATTATAGGTCGTGCCGCTCCTAGCCCTCTGGGAGCCGATGATTCCGACAAACTGCCCCGGCCCGCCATCGGCCGGGGCTTTTTTACTGGCCAGTGTGGCGCGACGAGCGGAGGAAACCTGCAACTCTCGTCAAGACCGGAATGCCCCAGATTAGAAATTCTGCTGCCTCGGAGCGATTGCGGCAGTCAAGGACCAAGAGCGATGGTTGAGAAGGCCCCGCCGTAACGCAGGGATCAGGGGTTCGACTTGATGCAGCATATCGTCCATGGCGCTGTCCTTCGCCGCTACCGGACTTGACCTGCACGGCCTCGCCCAAATGCCCCGCGTCTCCCGGTGCGATGACCTAATAGCGGCGTTCAGTTGTTGCCGCGCTCTGTCCTTGAGGTAGACGAAGCGGACCGGGGTTTATTCGCGTGCGCTGTGATTATTCGTGTCACCATTTCGTGACAAGAACTGTCAACGGCCCCCCATTCATGTGATCAAAATCGATCAGCTCCATCGGATTATTTTTGCCGGTGGCTCGTCTGGGTTGATGTCGTTCAAACACTCGACCACAGGAGAAGTTCCATGACCACCAAGTCGAAAATCGCCATGCTTGTTACGCTCGCAGCAATCGGTGTTGCTTCGCCGGCGTTTGCCCAATCATTCGACCCGGACACCTGTTCCGGCAACGTGTTATCACTCACTGATCAATCGACAGCATCATATGCGCAGGCGCTGCCTGATATTTCGGTCCACCATAAGAGAGTTGCAAATCGTCACGAAGGACTTGACGCTTTTGCGATGGCGCCGCGTGCCCAACGCGGGTCTGTTTCCGCCGATCCGGCCAACACTGGTGGCGGCAGCCTTGGATACAACGAAGAACTTAAAAACTATTGAGTGATACCAAACAGACCGGGCGCAAGTCCGCTCTGTTTTCGTCCCGCTTTGGGCCAAAGCTTGATGCGCACGCACTGCCTTGCAGACCAGCCCACAGCACTGTGACACCACGCGCGAAAGCTCGCGTTTATATTGCAGAAGAGGTTGCCATGGCACAAAAACTCGACATCGCCTTTTGGAGCTATGACCGGACGCGGTTTCTCGCGGACGGGTCAGTCAAGATCGAGGGCGCGGACGTAGCCTTCCACAGCGCTCGGATTGTCCCAGAGATCTTCGAAGCGATGATACGTCGGCGCGCATACGACGTCTCCGAACTGGGCATGACCTACTTCCTTCGCACCTTCGACGAGGATGGTCACTCACCGTTTCTGGCGATTCCCGTCTTCCCCGTCCGCGCGTTCAGGCACGGTGCCATCTACATCAGTAGAAACAGCGGCATCGAAAAGCCGCAGAACCTTGTCGGCAAGCGGATCGGCGAACTCGCCCTTTACGGACACGACGCCGGGGTCATACCCAAAGGCATTCTGTCCGACGATTTCGGCGTGAAACCGGAACAGAGCCGCTGGGTCATCGGCGGCATCGATTTCCCGATTGGTCCCATTGATTTCGTCTCTCACCCTGTTCCAACCGGCGTCGAAGTCGAATGGGTCGGCACTGATGTCGATCTTGGCGCCATGCTGGAACGAGGCGAGATCGACGCGCTCATCTCAGCCGATGCCCCTAAGGCAATTCTCAAAGGCTCGCCGAAGGTCGGAAGGCTGTTCGAGGATTATGAAGCCGTGGAGCGCGATTACTACCGACGCACCGGCATTTTCCCGATCATGCACACCGTGGTGGTGACCCGCGAACTTGCGGACGAGCATCCTAATCTCGTGAAGGCGGTCTACCGCGCCTTCTGCACTGCCAAGGACCGCATGCAAGAGCAGTATGTGAAGGGAATGACGTTCAACAACATGAGCATCATGCTGCCCTGGTTCAGCAACCTGATCGACGAGGATCGCGCGCTTCTGGGTGACGACTGGTGGCCCTATGGCATCCAGCGCAACCGCTCGGCTATCGATGTGGTCCTGCGCTATCATCATGAGCAGGGATTAACGAAGCGTCGCCTCACCATCGAGGACGTGTTCTTCCCAGATTTGCTCGATACCTGAGCAA